>APMI01004932.1_pt1 | contig 40363 bp, 39 predicted proteins | sample 667938 | NCBI WGS metagenome assembly APMI01 (sample SAMN01084076, study PRJNA167559) | wastewater metagenome | biome: Wastewater | place: Denmark: Ejby Moelle, Odense | collected 2011-11-28
AAATTTTTATATGTTTTCACTCACAATAAACAATATAGTTTACATATTTCAATAGATAGAACCAAATATTTTTAAAATTCAAAAGTGTAAATAATGGTTTTATTTTATTGATATTTTTACAACAAATTAAACATTAAATTATAAACATATGTATTAAATTAAGTTTATTCATAACTGTTGTCTGCTGATAAATTTCAAAGAGCCTTTTATAATTATTAGTAAAATATAATTAATATTAATAAGAGTTATGAAATTCGCAGTCTATACAATCATCGATCATCAAGTCAGCCAATTGATGCAGGCCATCGACACTCTGATCACAGAGAAGTAGTTCGTCAAGGCTAATATGAATAGTTATTGTTCAAATCGCATGGTGAAACTGGTAAACTAACTTAATGGGCAATTAGTCACCAAGGCCAATGTGACAAAATAACTTACAGTAGGACCATAGCCGATAAATTTAGGGGAAGACACTATGATGTCGGTGAACAACCTGGAGGCAGTTTAGCACTCAGTTACTTTGGAGAAAGCTCAGACTGTGTTTTCAGATCATAAAAGTACATCCAGAAGTATTAATAAGCAGCGCAAAATATAAACTAAAGCAAGTATGATTAGTATCCAAGAGAGCGAACCAAAGCCTAAGAAAAAACAATAAAATGTTAATGTTTTCACTAAAATAAATATGATCGAAGTGTAGAAGTAAGATAATGAAATATTGTAAAAAAGAAAAGTTAAATAGCAAGAGGCAGCCTAAAAACGCTAATTATAGAATCAGAAAATTAAAAACAATAAAAACTTACGCAAATTAAAATAAGCATATAACTTTGATTACAACGGTCAAATAATTTAGGTAAAACTAGATAAAAAAAATAATCTTATTTCAAAAGTAGTAATGCCGAATGTACCTAAGTAAAAAAATTAAAAAGATTTCTCTTAGATAGCGAATAAACCTAAGGCCACATTTTTAAAGACTTTTCAGGTTATCAAAGACGACTAAAATAAAAATAAGAAAGTTAGAAAGAGTAGAGATGCTTTTTAAATAAAAAATGATGACAAAATTGATGTTCAATTTTCTAAAATAAAAAATCCAATTGAAGTTATCGAAGTGAAAGAGGGTGTGAAAGCAATATTTAATCAGAGCACACTTGAGCACAGGAAAAAGAAAGTTACTGATGAAGAACTTGTAAAATCACGATCTACAAGAAAATTCTCCAGAAATGAGTATGCTCGCATTAAGACAACAACTTTAAGAACAAAACCTCACGAATAAATTAGCTAAGACATGATTAATGCGGAACCTATTGTCAATTTAAAAAATTCAAGATTCAGAGAATAATCGGCATTAAGTTAAAACATTAAAAAAAGAGCAAAAACTTAGTTTTAAAGTTTCAAAGTAAAAGTTTAAGATTCTAATCTAAAAAAAGAACTTATTGAGAGAGTAAAATAAAACGAAATTAAAGCCGAGTAGCCAAATTGTGAAGATGTTGAAAGGTTGACTAACTAAATAAGAAAATAAGGTTTGAGCAGGATCGACAAATACAACTTACACTACTCGAGAAACAAAGCAGGTTAAACTTTTTCCCAAAGGAAAAATTCAGGTGACGCTGCTTTGCCACATATTCACCTTAAATCAGAAACAAACTATATAAAAACAAGAGAAAAGGTGAAAGACGGAGCATTCATCAGACGAGAGCTACTCAAAAAGTTTGAAGAAAATCTCAGAGTTTGAACTAATTATATTGATTTTTCCATTTTTAGGTGTAGTATAGTAAAATATTTAATAATAATAAGTCTTAGCAATATGATGCAATTTTTTACAGGCAAGCAGGAGAAGCAAGATAAAAAAATAGAGAACGACATCACCGATATATTTAAGAATCAACTTAAGAAACAGTTTTGCCAGCTGTGCGAAAAGAACCCAGCATCTAAGGTAGCATTTGGTAAATAGTTAAAACCTGTGTTTACTTGTGCTGGATGTTAACTGAAGGCTGTCGGAGGTGTAGCACAGAGGCTTGGTCCTAAGAACCTATTATCTTTCGACAAATTTGTAGAAATTTTAACCAAGGAACTGATGGGTTATCAAGTCAGTTCTAAAAATCCTCCAGTCGAATATAAAAAAGCAGGTGAAATTTGTCAAGGAGTTAAGGATAAATCTAATGATTTCGGTGCGAAAATTAACGAGTAGTTTAAGAAGCTGAAGAAAGTAGTAAAAGAGAAAGAGACCTAAATAATTACAGAGTCAGTAAACCAGACAAGTGTACTTATTTTTGAGGAAGTCATAAAGCTCTACAACGATAAGAAACTTAGTCAGATTGATAATGGTTATTTAGTATTAAAACGAGCTCTATGTAACAACAAAGGATTACATTTCTCAGATTAATAGGCTATCGAGACAGCTTGCCATTCTATAAATGAGAAGTTTGGTACTGTGAAGAAAGAGTCTAAAATTAAACTCAAGCCTATAGAAGATTTAATTGATGAGATAAATAGCACCGAATTTGAGTGATCACCAAATATTTTGTTTATGATAATAATTGCACCTTGTGATATTTATTTTATAGCACTCATTAATTATTGGATATTAAATTGCCATTCATAATGAATATTTTAGCTAAAGCATGGACAAGCAAGTTACAAATAGTTAATAGCCTCACCCCGATACTAAGGCATAGCAACATGTGCACAATGAATAAGTTCTCAACAAATAAAAGTAAGCATCATTATAAAGCTAAGCTCCAATTTCATTTATTAAACAAGAAGAAACTGAACAGGCTTCAGGATAATAATAAAAAGTATTTTCCAACATTTGTAAGTACTTAAGTGAAAAAGGTATTCAATTTAAAATCATGGAGCATGAGGCCACGCGTACTTCAGAGGAATCGGCTAATATTAGGAAAACTCCACTATAATGGGGATCAAAAACTATGCTCGTCAATAGTGTGGACAATCAATTAATTTTATTGATCTATCGAGCCAATCGTAAAGTTAGCTGGAAGAAAATAAGAAAAATGCCTCAAGTGGGCAAGAAGGCTCAAATGGCAACAGAGGGAGAAGTACTCAAGCTAGGTGTTAAACCAGGTGGAGTCCCTCCCTTCCCCCACATGATCGGTCTCAAAGGCATCCTCGATGAAAAATTCAAAGAGGTAGACATGATGGCATTCAATGCAGGTCACAAGTGTAAATCCATAATAATGAAGACCAGTGACTTTCCCCTAGAAGATATTGCAGTGGGTTAAATTACGTAAGATTGATTTATTAACTGAATTACAAGAGTCTTTTAATTTAATTGATTTATTCGACAATGAAAGAAGTGGTTGTATAATAATAAAATTAATTAGACGATGAACACAGTGGTTGAAAAATAGCGGATGTTGTTGGCCAGACCTAAAAAATCTAAAAATACACAACAGCAAGATGACATTAACATATTTGCAGCACTGAGATCAACTTAACCATTACCGATGGTGCACAAAATAGGAAGCAGAAGTTACGATATGGTGGGTACTCAATAATTCAGGGATAAATACACACAATCATAGCCAAGACTTCCCAAGTAAATTGCGCAAGCTGCCAATGATTCAAATGTAGAGCAAATGGCAAATATGACCAACAGCATGATGAATACTACAATAAATCGGCATATGATGATGACCAAGATGACGCGTGAGCAAACTAATATGCTGACTAAAGAGGTTAAGCAGCTGCACCGATATCAGTAGTATCAGGATTACTGGAATAAGGAAATTCAGAAGTTGCACAAGAAGACATTGCGTAATCCTGAAACTAAGACCCTGCTCGAAGACAATGTGAAAGGCGTCTACGTTCACCCTAACCAAGACAGAGCTGACATTATCAATAACTACGTGGTAAATATGTGGGAGATGTCTTTGAGAAACCACAATAAGATTCTGCAGAGACACATCAAAGGTAATAAGTTTGACCAAAATCAGCTTTAAGAGATGCTACAAACAGACAGAGGAATTAAAGCAGTTGAAAGAAGTATCCCTACACTACCACTTGATAAGTTAAAATAATTAAAACGAAGAGAGCTTTCATTAACAGGCCGAAGCAAAGCCATGAGTGAGACCCATGGATCAAACGCATATACCGAACGTAAATCACTCAATCAGACCCCTAATCAGGAAGAAGTATACAAGATAAATTATACTGGCAATGTAAAATGGATGTCCGTCGAAGGATTATGATTTTGCTAACTTGTAATAATTTCATAATGATATATCGGTATAATGCAAATATATAGCTCGAACCGAGACTCCTACCTTCCTTTAATTCCGATTTTGCTGGTAGCGATGCTGGCTCCCTGGTCGGTGGGACATACCATTGCAGTGCTACTGCTTACTTTATGCTTTAGTGTTGGTCTTCAAGAAGAGAGCTATTATAACATGACAATCTGCACTATTCTATGCTTGATTTGCCTATCTTGTAATCTAGACCAAGCTTATGTAGAAATTCAACATAAAATTAAAAAGGATCTTGGTGACAGCTTTGCAGCCGTTATTCATCACTTTACAATATATCTTCTTTTATTTGAAGCCATTGCTTTACTTGTCATTCTCATTGAAAGTGTAAAGAAGTACTCAAAGTTTAAAAGCGAAGCTAATGATGTCTCACAAATCCAATGGTGAATTATTCTTATTTGTAAGTCTATAATTTTATTGATATTCTTATCTTCATTTTGTCTTATATGCGTCAACTGTTATGGAAATAATAGTAAGTAAAATCAGTTGTATCTTTTGATACAGTCTATAAGGCGTCTTGGACTCTCTGTGTCATCTTTTCTCAATCTTGACTTTGGATATTATATGTTTATATTTTTGCGACAAATGTTACGACTTTTTAATTTGTTTCGGATGCTAATTTCACCTTTGACAATATCGTTTTTACTTGAGACTTCCAATGTAACTTTGTTCGTTGCTGTTTTTTATCTTCCTTCTTTGATGAGAAATTGACTGTTTCCTTTAACTAAAGGCAAAACGTTTATTTTGTCCGACTTGCTTGAAGGTCTTGTCTATTTTTGACTTAGAGATACTTTTTTCCTTTCGCTTTTTCCTGATCTTTGTTCAGTTTCGAGCGTATTTATTTCCAAACTTTTTACTCCGAAGGCTTTACATTTAATCTTCAACAATTAGTAGAGGGCAGAAGCTGCTGTAAGATTTTTTTCAATAACATCGATCATGACTTCTTTTTCATTCAAATTCAGCCATTGACAAATTTTAGAGACATTCTCTTGATTAGAGTAAAATTAGTCTGCATTTTATTTTTCCTCAATGAAATAGTTGCAATCTTTTGAAACAAATACAAAATTTTGTCTAAAAAAATCCGAGTTCAATAGATCTTCAATTGTTATCCTTTTAGAGCTTTAGCAAAATATCCTTTCATATAGATCAATAGCGTTTCTTGAAGAATATCTTGCAGCATTCCAATTGAATTATCTAATATTATTTTTTCTCTCTTAATCACTATTCCTATCGAAAGGAAGAGAAGCTTCAAGTAGAACATAAAGTGTGACTCCAAGACACCAAACATCGACATTAGTTCCAGAATATTGTTGCTTTTGGAGCATTTAAGGTGCTGTGTAAGAGGGAGATCCGCAAAATGTGGAAAGTAGTTCTTTCTTATTTGTATTGAACTGCGCAGCGAGGCCAAAATCAATCAACTTTGCTTTGAACTCTGAGTCAATCATAATGTTCTAAGCTTTAATGTCTCTATGAGTGATTCCCTTTGAATGGAGATATTTAACTGCTGAACAAATTTAATAAAAAATTTGTGCAACCAAACTTTATCGAAGAGGACCTCTCTTATTTATATGGTCGTAAAGTTATTTTCCCTTTATCAGCTCCATAAAGATGTAGGTCTTTGATTCAGTGTGCACAACCTCATAAATTCTGACGACGTTGGGGTGTTTCAAAGTTTTGTGAATTTAAATTTCAGCTTTCACTTGTTGTATTTGATGCTTGGTCAGACTCTCGAGATCAATAACTTTGACAGCAACTTCAGATTTTGTACACATTTAAAATGCTTTATAAACTGACGCGTAGCCTCCTTTTCCAAGCAATTCACCTAAATAAACTCTAAAGTACCAATTAAGTAGTGGCCAACTTTGAGAAACGGTTGCTTAGTTTACTTCTATCGAATTCTGAAGCTGTTCTGGGCTTGGAAATTTATTAAATTCTATTTGGACATTTGTTTTATTTATTATAATGACTGGTGAAAATTAAAACTTGATCCGGAAATTACAAAATATTAGTCTCTTTTTGGTTTTACAAAAAAATATTTAATAAATTATTAGCAGCTCATCTATATTAGCTGTTTGCTCATGCTTTCGACACTTTATTGAGAATATTTAACAAAAAATAGATAATTGAGGCCTCATCAAACATCTATTATTTATACTATTCGTCTATAAAATTATCGGTCAACAACTAATATCGACCATAATTCTGTGGTACAAGTACTTTAATTAAAGCCTTATTAATATTTTTTCAGTATATATCTAAATTGTTTGCTATCAATAGAATGTGCTAATCCAGCATCTCTCTAATTTCTCCAATTATTTAAAACTGTCTCGAAAATTGTCACAGACTAACATCAACAATAAAAATAGATATTAAAGACTTTTACAGTCAATAAGACTAATGTATTTGTCTTTCTAATGAACTTAATAAAATTTATTGATGAAGTAGACAGATCTACTATTAAATTCAAATGCTTAAAAGACTAACAAACAAAAAATATAGAATAATTCTTTGCTTGTCCCAATTATTTTGTTTTAAAAGATTAGATAAAATTGATTAGCTGTATGCATATTTCATTATTGATAATTTAAATTATAAGTAACTTAATTAATTAAATATATGCATAGTAATCTACATATATATATAGTATTATTTGAAGAGAACTAAAAGATACAAAGTCGATAATCAAATAAAGTAAAGCAGTTCATTGAGTTGGTCAGTCTCTGGCGCTTGGCTGATGTGGTCTGCTACAAATGTGGCCAGTTTAGTAGCATACTGTAGCACGGATGGCACTCTAACTGAGCCACTCCAGTTCATGTAATTGAAGCTCTGGCAGTATATGAACTCCTGAAGCACTCCTTCCTCCATTGCTGAGTCTGTGTACAATACTTTATAGTGGACTGGCTTCACTGTGCCTCGGTTACAATGCTGTGCGATTAAAAAGAAATCATAGTTCTTGGAAACAATTTTGTTATTCACGAGAGTGCCATATCCTGGATTCACATTCGATCGACCCTACAGGAAGAATTTTTGTTTCGAACCTTTATTAGCAGTCAAAAAAGTCAGCTTTGGTGAGTACCCGCTCATATCCTTGAACTTATTCTTGACTTGAGTGATTTCACTGTGCACAATGTTGTCCTTCTCTCCATCCGAAATATCATTCTTGATAATAATGATTTCTTAGGGTAAGAATGAGTTAAGTTTAGAGTACGATGTCAGACAATCAGCAATAACGTCACCCATTTTGGCAGTATAGTTTGAAGTAAGTGCCTCATAGTGATAATTTGAGTGGAACTTTACCATTTATTTGTCTATTGTACAGCAGTAAGACACTATGTTGTTCTTACCCTGCTTGCAAGAGTCCACGCCAATGAGGATTGTTTTTGCAGGAACGGAAGATGATACTCGAGGAGCCCAAGGAATATTACCAACTTTACTTGATATTTGGATTAGAACTTTGGTCAAAATGGAAGCAAATCCTTTCTTAGCTAAAGTTGTTGTTAGTGTCACCTGAGTTACCTTTGGATTCTAGGATTTTAATGACAATTTCTTAATGTTTTTATACTGGGACTTCATATTTGGGGGAAGTATAAACCAGTTTAGATCGTAATCATCATACTTCCCTTCTTTGTCTAAGATATACTTTTCAATATCTGCCATACATCTCTTGCTGTCATCAAAGTTTACACGAATTGTGTTAAGAGTATGCTTCAGGCAAAGATTTCGGCATGTAGACGAAAACAGTTTCTATATTGGAGCGAAATCGTAATTATTTGGCATTAGAACTACAATATTAACAGGAATATCATGCCGATAAATTTCCTTATTGAAGAGCTGAAAGCTAGCCACTCTTGCCTGTTCAACTGAACCACCTTTACCTAATTGAATGACTGGAGGTGGCAATGACGTAGCTTCAACAGTTTCAGTTACCTTGCTGATTTTGACTCCCAAATTATCAGACACCAAATTGGGACAAAAATTTTACTCAGCATCATTATTGTTAAATGAACTTACCAATTACTAGATTCTTTTAAGCTTCTCATCGGGGTTAAGGATAGTGTACTAGCTGATATCTCGACGCTTTCGTTCATCAAAGTCATCAGGTAAGCCAGACAACAAGAAAAACTAAGGAATAAGAATTGATTCTGCCGCATTCTTGCTTCTTCTCATACCATTTAAGACAGCTTTAAGAACAGGTTGCTTCTTTTTCCCTATCTGTAGGCCATAACTTTTCATATAATATTCGATAAAGTTCATGTTGTTGTCCTTGCCGATTTTGTTGTTCTCCAAATCGAAATCAAATATGATATCTTTGATTACCCAAATTCGTGAATTTCCATAGTTGGCCATTACTGGTTTTCCCAAAAGCTCTATTTTAACAGCTTACCTCTTCTCGTCTTTGCTCAAGTGCGAATTCTTTTTGTAGATCATATCAATTTATTCTAGGACAGTTCGACTCTGAATAATTCTGACCATTGACTCCACCTGAAGATAAATTCCAGACTCAGCGATGTTAAATCTCGTTTCGTACCCGTTAAACAGAATGATGCCAGAGTTTGCAAGTACTTGCCTTGATTTGGGGTTAAAATATTTACCATTTTTACCTATAGAGACATATTTGAGACTACTGAAGAATCTTCTCATTAAATTATTGAGGAAGCTTAAGGGCAAGAAAGTGTCTGCTTGTTTAGTGGATTTCAAGGCAGAAAGGTCGACCAGCCGAACTGCCTTGATAGTCAATGCATAAGTTTAGCTGTTCAAGGTAGCCTATAGCTTAATCACACTTTCCTTTGCTTTGGCCTTCGGGGACTGGCATCCAAATATGGTTCTTCCACATACTAAGTAGCTTCCTGAATAAATACACTGTTACCGATGAGTGGTCTGAGCTGTTGATCGACTGAGTCGACAATGGTGTGGATTTTAGTCGTGTCTGCGGGCAGCTGAGGCTCTATTGCCAAACTGTATATCGTAATAAGAGTTTTCTCAGAGAATTATACCTTGTATAGGTTGGTCTTCAGGTTGAGTTTCTGGCAAGTCTTCAGGTAAGACCCGACATTCCTTTTGGGGAGACTGCTGAGAGCCATCGTAGATTACACAATAATTAGAATTATGGAATCTGGTCAAATCCTGTGGCATTTATAGACCGATCGTCAGAAGGACTTAAATTTTGATAGTTTGCTCTAACACTTAGCTTCAAATAGTCGTACTCAACTAAAGCATAGAACATCAGTGCCCATACTTTTTAATAATATATCTCAAAATTAACAGTCTTGCCGGAGGTGTGATATTGAATGTTAAAATATAGGAATCAGGTAATAGCATGACATAAATAGAATGAAATCAACTAAAGAGCCGTGAGAAAAAACCTTTTTTAACGCCATGCTCTTTTTCCAATATGTCTCTTTATTTTTTGTAAATTTCATTGCCACTAACTTAATAAGCCCGTCCATAGCACTGGATTGCTGCATCGAAGTCTCCAGTTTTTTTGTTGCAGTCTCCCAGCCAACTATGTGACAGTGCCTATTTATTATTTTTCTATACTGACTTTTTAAAATACTCTTTTGCTTCTTCATACTTTTAAAGTCTAAACAAAGCTGCCCCGACGTTATGATAGTTGATTGAGTTTTCTGGTTCCATTGCAATGGCTTTCTTGTGGCTATCAATTGCTTGGTTATACTATTTTAGTTTATATAGAGCGGCTCCTAAATTTCTATAATAGGCGGCCACATTCGGGTCGATTTCGATTGCTTTTCGAGTGAGGTCGGCTTTCTCTTGCATGTTGCCAAGCTTGCCTTGAGCTCTACCTTTCATGTTGTAAAATTCACTATCGTCGTCTGATTATAAGCCTTTATCACAGCATTATATGAGCTCTTTCCATTTCCTCAAATGCATGAGCGCGTTGGCTTTAAGTAGGTATTTATCGCGGTTTGGTGGGAGACTATTGGCGTACTCCAAAAGTTCAGCATACTGCTTCTTGGCCTTCATCGCTTTGATTTTGGCTTGTTTCTAAGCTGCCATCGACGTAAAGTTGATTGGCTTACCGTGCTCCATGTCCTATAGCTCTATCTCCATTTAACACTGCTAGATAATATTGTATTGATTTTATACTGTAAGACCATTCATATATAGCAAAATCGTTGTTGTTCGCGTCAGAATGTAGACATCTACCACTTATTATTCAATTATCGTTAAAAAATAGTAGTTTTGTCTACAATTGTATGCTATTTATGTTTTTATGCATTAATAATAAAGTCTTGCCATCAAAATCGATCAATAGGTTTATGCAACAAATAAATTGCGTATATATATTTATTACACAAATCTATCGTACCGATGTAAGCTCCTCAGCCCCCAATAGATATCAAGATAACTCTTGGCAACGAAACTAATTGTCAAAACCTAGTCAATGTTAATGTTTAATTCTCAGATCGCCCTGACAATGTACAAATTTTTCTATCCTAGGTTAAAGCTTTCTTGGAGGAGAAAAAAATTACCGAAGATTACGGCAAAGATTGTGTGCTTATGTTCGACTTTGATGTTTAGCCTGGCCGTGAAAAATAGGCTGTCGATTATTTCGGCGAAGTTCAGGAAGGAGAATCTAAGTCTCCATTGCAGATTTTATTCGGACATCGTCCATCTGAAGGAAGCGATATATGTAGATTCTCCATAGAACAGCATACGGGCATGATCAGATTAATTTATCGATTTTTAATCGATATTTAAGATGAAGAAGTAACAAAATTCAATCAAATGCTGCAAATTTTTGAAAATAACAACGTAGCTATGCAAGCCAACGCTAGCTTTGACGTTAAGGGACAGATTTCGCATAACAAGAAAAATCGTGTTAATGTGAAGGTAGACTATGCTAAATTCCAACTTGTCTCCAATGCTTTCAGTACAGAACATTTGATTAATGCTCTTGGTTCGATTGAAGAATTTCATAATGACCTACTAGAAGTTTTAAATAATCCGTTTACAGAGCTATTGAAAAAATCTAAGATGGCAAAAGTTAATATAAAGATGGACTCATTCAGAAAAATCAATAGATTTTACAATCAAGTTGCTCATTAGAGCAAAGAAGCAGAATCAAAAGGATTCAAATACAATAACAAGGGCATATTTAGGCAACGAGCTGATGCCACCATGATTTATAACAACCACTACTTGGTTAAAGTCTGTGGTCGTTTTGAAAGTGAAGACGTGTTCATCAGACTTCTGAAAGTGTATGCTAAATTTTTCGAAAAGATAGCCGGCGAAACCTTTTACGATGATGATTGATATACATGCATGTATAAATTAAAAACATATGAAACAAGTAACATTAATTCATTTCTAGTGAGACTCCATAAACTCACCACCTTCTATGCTCCAGTTGATATCAGGAGTGACTAGAATAATTTTACGAATGTTCGTAATTAGATCCTCGCTACATTTGGAGACATCCCACGTATCCATTAAAAATTATATTTCTTTGATTTTTCTAAGATAGAACTATTTTTCCTCATTTTGATTCTCTGTAAACACATTTATCAATTTTTCATCAAGTTTCTAGGAGTTAGGGTTGAACATTTTAAATCGGCACTCTTACTCTTTCTAGGTCTTGGTTATTTTTACTTATCTTAGACCTGTCACACATTCTTAAGTCTATGTTTCTGTCATTTGACTCCTTGGAGCCATCATACGTTATGTTGATTGCTTAGAAGTTTCATTAGAGGATATGTATGATCCTTCCTTCGAGTTTTCGATCGAATCGTAACTGGAAAGTGGTGGGGTCAAGTATGGGACTGGATTCTTGTTTTACTTTTCCTTCTCAAGCTTGTCTCCTCGCCTTGTAATAGGATCATACTCCTTTGAGTAAGAACCTGTAGTATCAAATATTTTCTTGAACCATTGTAGGAACTCAAGATTATCCTGATACTTGCACTTTACTAATTTTTCGACATCAATGTGTTTCATGATGTTAAGTTTAGTGAAACTCTGCTGCAGTACTTTGAAATTGTTTAAATATTCATAGTCGAATTTGGCTTTCCAGTTGACCTTGGTGAGGGGCACTTTACCAGGGTAAATGAAATCAAGAAGTTGACAATAAGCTGCTCCTGTTCCAAGCTGCTCAATTTTGGAGTAGTTAAGTTTAAGTAGAGAATTAAGCCAATTCAACAGTTCTCCCCTTGATAGTTCTATCGCGTTGTTGGAGTTGCAGGTTATTTAGTTTATCATTTTTGATTCTATTATTTTAACTGATTTCAATAATATTGTAATCATCCTAGTATTACATCACTTTAGCGCTCAATATCGTCGTAGCTTGGTTTATAGCTTCATTTGTACTAAGATTACTTTGGCTTTATTTTCGTGCTCATTTTAAAAAACGATCTTCAAAATTTCTTCTGTCTATTATAAGAATATTTGATATTTGGAAAGAGATTCATAAACTTGCTTCTAATGCATAAAAATCACTACGTTTCAATAGCAGAGCGCAATCTCAGCAAAAATAAAAAGTACTACTCCTCGAGGACAGTTCAGAAGGACAAATAAAACATAGTTGCAAATGACATTAATTAAATAATTGAGAAATTGACCATCGAGCAAAGATTACCGAGGTTAGTACTACAATAAAATCGAAAGAAGATGCCTCTTTCTATAGTCGAAACAATAACAAACAGAAAGTCGTTTGAGAAAAACAAGCTGGGAGTAAATTCAATGCACTTCTTCGAGCAAGACCAGCAGCTATCAATGGCTAAAAAGGATTTAAAGAAGTAAATTAAGTTTTACATTAAAAAAATGAAACAACCAGTAAAGTCAAAGTGTAGTTTGTATCAATAGTATCTAGCGCTTTCTCAGGAGACCAACGACTATCTAGAGTACTACCTCATCAACTTTACGGGTGAAGACCCTGGAAGAGCTACCGAACTTTTAAAGTAAGAGGGCAAATCTATCATATTACTTATCTTGAGAAAAAAATATAAATGTTTTTAAACAAATCAGTTGGACATCACTAATAGGATATTTCTAGCATTCAATCTCAATCCAATGAACGATTTTCAGTTCATCTCTTGGGAAAAATTTATGCGAATAAAAAAACTTATTTCAGGGGACTTTAACAGAAAAGATTGTACAGATTTCCTAATGGACTATTTTTTCATTGAGCCAAAGAAAACTATGAAAGGAGATGAATTTTGGCTCATTTTTTCATCAGTTATGAGAAAACTTAATGCAGTTTTAGATTCTTCACATCTCTAGCTGCTCTTAGAGAGAGTAAAGTAAAACTTAAGCTCATTAATATCTGATGACTCCGTGCTAACCCAATAAAATTTGTACAAATTAGTGATTCAAGAACCTATGTTCATTTGGCACTAATTCGTGATATTAGCCTTTTTATGATTATTTATCAAAATTTTATATTATAATAAAACCTATTATTCCAGTTTTCGAAAAATCAACAATCATAGCTGAGGCTTACAAAAATAAGAAGGAATACAAAAAGAACAGAAAAACAATTTTCAGGCTTTTTTCTTGGTTTTGTGCTCCTCGGTCAAAGAATCGTTAATGTAATTAATTTTTAGTTCAAGTATTACCTTTTTTAGCTTTTGGATCCAGACAGCTGGCCAAGGCATCTTATTCTTTTCATCCAAAGTTTGCATTGAGGCTTTGAATTCTGAGTAATTTTCAACCGAGTACACTTTCTCAATAAAGACGCTTAGTTTCTCTTCACTCTACTTTTCAAAGTCTTCTATAAAAGTCTTCACAACTTCGTTATATGAGCTAACAAAGGAAGGATCTGAAAATAATTTCTCCAAGTATACACTATTCATCGATTTGAAACCGCCAAATTTTTTAAATCTTTCATCTCGTTTGCAGTTGTTTTCGATTTTGTAGTGTCTTTGAGTCTTTCTTATGACTAATTTGATCATTTCCTCTTTTGATTTTTTAAAGGCGAAAAGTTTGTCACTAAAGTACTTTACAAGCTGAGCCAACAGTGTGTTGCTGTTTCTGTGCTATGCTAAAATTTGCTCATATTCCTAAGGAGACTGCATGAAAGACTTTAGCATTTTTGAGAAGAGTTCTTATTTTTCTTTATATTTTCTATTTTAACTCTCGTTAACAATTGATGACTTTGAACATTACTGTTACTATTCTTCGTTTTTAACAGAAACTTCGGTATCAAGAGGGCTCAATCTGACGACTTCGTTTTCAAGATCTTCTTCTTTAACCAAAACTGCGTTGTTTGTGTTTATTTCAAGAGGAACTTCCCTGAGTGCTGACGAAATAGTCCCATTTTACTGACTTAGTCCAATATCTTCATTCTCGCTGGTCTGAGTCATGACTGAGCAGGTGGTGATTGCCCTGCACTCTTGACACTTCAATTTAGTCTCTTTGTTGAAAGATGGCTCCGTAAAATTGGTAAATACGAAAGGCCAGAATGGATGGTAAAGTTGATAAGGGAAAATGTTAAGAGTTTACTTTTCAGGCTGAATTATCGAGTCATTGCCCGAAACCAAATCTATTTTATGGCTGCTGCTCTGCTAAAGTTGCATCCGAAATAAATAAATTACAAATCAACAAAACATAGTCGGTAATTCAACAGATAAAAATGTTACGTCACAAAGTGTGCGAATTTCAAAACATATGGATTTTCTTATTTCAATGATAGTTGCACCTTCAAAATATACTAGAATTTAAGTTGATCACAAACCTACTCCGAGTCGTCGCGTTATCTTAAATATGTCCAACTCGTTTTGAAGGATAGCAGCGTTATCCAGCAATTCAAAGCATGCGAACAAGATGCTTGAGGTTTATTTTGTGTTTTTTCTCAATTCTTTGTTTTAAAGTTTTATACTTGTTATAAAGTTGTATTGCGTTTTTTTCTTGGCCTTCATTCAATTATAATGAGCAAAAGGATATCGGGTATTAAATAAATTGCCAAACACTACACTAACTTTTTCTTCGATCTCGACGGAGTTATCGTAAATATTGTTCTATACTAGTGGAAAGGTGATTAGGATGTGCCTGGTTCTATCGAAGTGCTGAACTATCTGCGTAAATAAAATAAGCAGCTTTACTTCATCACCAACTCCAGTATTAGAGGGCGTTAGGATCTTATGAAGAAGTTCTAAAGGCACCATTTCAAAGCTCATCTTGAATAAGCAATTTTTTATTAATACAGTGTTTCCCCACTTCATACATTTCCACATTGTACCTGAAATAGAAATATCCTTAAATCAAAAAAATCATGGTCTTTGGGACTGATCAACTAGCTCGATAATTCACTATTCATGGATTTGATGTCAAACATGTCAAAAGCTTACCTGAAATCAAGGCTCCTATTTAAATTGCTCAAAAACACCTGGATTTATCGGTTCAAGGCATTGTTGTGGGCTGGGACTCTGATATGACTTTCATGAAGCAATGCCTTATTGGATTCCATATACAAAATGGAATAAAATTCTTTGGCACTAATCCTGACAAATACACGATGATCGGATCATATAAAGTCCCAGGAGCAGGATCAATAATAGCAAGTATCTAGATCAGCACGAATACAAAGGCAGAAACTATAGGTAAGCCCAACACCTTCATCATCGAACACATCATAAAAAACAAAGAATTGAACCGAAAATAGTGTATAATGATCGGAGACAATCTAGAAACTGATATTGCATTCGGGAGTTCAGCAGGTGTTGATACGCTCTGTGTGCTGTCAGGAGTCACACACGAACAAGATATTGCCAAAATAAATGAGTAAAAGTAAAAGAGCGAAAACACATGTACAAATTGTCCTACTTTTTACAGCGTGTGTCTATATTAATGATATTTATTTAACTTATTGACTGTTATAATAAGAACAGGCTAAAAAAATGGTAAATAAATGTAATATTTTCACATTATACTTCATAATTATCATTTCTATTAAGGATTTGCTCATTTAGCCTCTTCCTATTCTAATTTGGAGGTATCAAGCTCATCTAAAAGAGGGCTGTAAAATTTATCAAAGAAGTAGCTTGCGCACAGTGCTCCTACTATTTCACCTATTACAATTCCCCAAATATCGAATAAAAGCACGGAATTTTGATGATTGACTGAAGCGAAGAATTGAAGAGCAAAGGCAATTGAAGGATTTAGTACACCTTGTCTGAATGTGAATCTTATTTATGAAATTTGTACGTGCGACCCAATAACAACATTAATACAATGAAAAAGTACTTGAAATATTCGCCCTTCATATAATTTCGCTTAACTGTGTAAATAATGCCGAAAACGAATATGAAAGTGCCGAATGCTTCTGATACTCCATCCAGAATGATGTCTCTGTTTGTTGGTTCAGTAGAATAGATTTCAGCACTATGGTGAAACATCGAATAAACTGTATTAAAATTACTTTTACATGCGAAAACTCCTATGAACGCACCACAAAGTTGACTGAAAATGTAAGTCAATACTTTTCTTGATTAACAAAGCCCACTATTAGTCACTCCGATGGTAACTGCAGGATTGACATGACCGCCTGTGAAGGGAGCGGCTGCAGCGATACCGAAATACAGGAAACAGCTGACGAAGAATGTCCAGTAAGGGTTAGGTATCATTTTAGAAGTGGGAGCAAGATACTGAGTTGCATTAACTCCATAGGCGAGAAAGAAAGTACCAATCGCTTCGAAGATGAATATAGTCATGCCCTCAGTTCGGAACGAGGGAGGAAGTTCACGTATGCGTTGCTTAATTTAATTTCTTTCGGTTTCTCGAATGGATTCCATTTGGATCTTACTATTGAGATATTATATTTTATTCAAATTATTATTTATCATACTACCATCTTAATATCAAACTAAGTTTATCATCAATATTAATAATTTATTACAGTTTTTTTAGTTTTTAATGTGTATTTTAGCTATATGAGACAGAAACATTGGCATCATATTTGTTATATTTTTATTGCCGTAAAATACATGCAGAATAGTAAGACGTATATATATATCATTTCAATTGACAGCTTTGATAGTTTTCATTAAAATTTCTATCTTTTTAAACTGAGCTGTCTTTATAGCCTAAGAAATTTGAAACTTAGCCTAATATTTGTTTCTTTTGCTCTTGAGCACATTTCAACCAGTTATTCGATGTTTTGAAATTGTATCCTCTTTGTTTATGTGTCTGCTCGACATCTTTCATTTTACGAGCAATATTTAATCTAAGAAGAGTCTTATCAACATCTTTGATATTTCTACAAGTCTATCCTGTATTATTTTATTTAAAAGCGCTCATTCTTTACTCTGCTAAACTGGATCTATTTTAATTGTTTTTTGATTTTATTACTATTTTTTTGTGTTTCTATTTTACTTATAGCTCTTTGGTCTATTAGACTTGGCATTCAGCAACAGTCCTTAGATTTTATTTGCTTCTACTCCTAGTTTTTCTTTATATTGCTTTTTGATAAGTTTTCTAATTAAGACTTGGTCTAAATGTGCAATTTTTAAGCTCGCTTTCCTCATTTCTCAATCTTTGTTGTTCCAGTTGAGCTTTCTTGCGAATAGAATCCAAAATAAATAAATCTTATAGCCTGATAATCCTTTATTGAATTAGTTAAGTTTATTCATTTACGTTATTATTCTTATTGACAAGCAGACTGGAAACTGGTTCGCCTACTTTAGCGTCAGATATAAATTATGAAATTTGCTATAATCTTTTCTGTCGGTAGGCTTCGGCTAGTTTATTAGTATTCTTGGAAGTCTATATTTTATATTATGGCTCTTCTTCAGCTTATTCCATTCGGTTTGGCCACTTGGAAAGTCTGAGAGAATAAAAATACCCTAATTATGAGTTTATTTTTTAGAACTGTTACTCGCTAAATGAACTGACTCCTTTTTGATAAGCAGCGCTACCGACAACAATAGCCTTAATAAACTCCCACAATCTTTTAGTCTCGACATTACCGTTAGTAGTACTTTTATCAGATTCGCTTTCTCTATCTTAGGTCTGGTTGTTATCATCGACTAGGTAACTGACAATAAGCCAACATAACTCTTCATTTTTGTTGGGATTCAGCTCAACATTAAACAACTATGATAGTATAGTCACTGCTAAAATGGGTGAGATCAAAGCAGACTATTGATCTTCAGGATCTTCAGGCCAACTAGCTTGCAGTAACTGCATAAATTAGCCTCGAATTTTTTTACAAATTAACTGGTTTTGCACTTTGATTTTCTTCTCAGCTGAGCCAGAACACGCGGGGTATTTTGGTAGCAGAGACTACTTTTTATACACCTAGCTCTCAATTAATTTTTGCTGACCTATTCTACGCTGAGCATCTTCATACAATAAATTTTCCACTTTGTCATTTCTTACAAGCGACTTTGACTTGTTTAGTATTTTTGGTGTAAATGATGATTCTTGTTCATAAATTCTATCTTTCTTCCTGGGGATTTTGTAGAGTCTATCATAAGTGCAAATCTTTTTCTCAGACTTTTTCAAGCTACCACGACTGTCCATATGATATTCCGTCGTGCATTCTGACATTTTCTTGGATTTTTTATCAATGGCAGGAATCATTGTCATTTCTGCGACTTCCTTCTACTCAAGCTCTTTTTTCATTTTCTGCACTTTCTATTATCGCCTGCTGAGGAAATTCTCCTGGAAGTTGACGAAATCCTTGAAACTTCTATAAGACTGGCTGGCATTAGTGTTGGTTTTGGGAGTAAAGGTACATTAAGCTGAGTCAGCATCACATTTGTTCAAGTACTCCTCCTGTAGTTTGAGAGGTCTTTTACTCTTCGACCCCGATTAGTTAATACTTTGTCTTTCTTTGTCCTTGCTGCCAGAGCCATTATGAGCATGGAAGCTAGACTTAATATCTTTGTAGCTGGTGAGCCCGTGCGTCAATCTCTGATCACCACTTCCAATAATATTAATGGTGTTACTATTGTTCATGCTGTTATATGTCTGGTTATATGCGTTGGCTTGTTTATTATTTTTAAGTTTACTGCTGTTCTGCATGAATGTATAACCCTTATTAGTAATTCCTTCAGCTGTTCTAATTGTTGAGTACTCATCAGGGATCATGTAATCATCTTCGTCCTGCCTAGTCTTTGCTTTTTAAACTTTAGGTTATTTTTATTTTAGGAGCTGAGTGCACTGTGCTTGAACACTCGAGAAAGGAATCGGTTTGGATTTTATGTTCGGGTTCATCTATGCTATCTGCTATTATTATTTATAAACAAAATTTATTACTAATCTATCCTTATCCTATTATTAATATCATAACTCTTTCTAACATAATAACCATAATCAACTAATATTATCCTAAAGTTAATTTTAACAAATATCAAATTAATATTTTCTCAACTGACTATGGAATTACTAGCGATTGTAGAATTATGTTTTCTACGCTAAACATAATTAATTTAAATATATGCAGTTCAATAATAAAGAATAATAACAAATCATGCATCAATCAAACAACGCAGACATCGAATACCTCGTTTCTATGTTCGATCAAGAACTGGACTTAATGAAAGACTACGCATTTAAGCCTGATATCGATCCTGCATCAAGAGCATATATACATTCGTTTATATCACATGCCGAGCATACTAGACATACTTAGAATATGGATGTCACTGATTTTATTGACTATGGCACCAAATTAATGGCTTATCTTAGTAAAAATGGTATCAAAGGTATCAAGGTATCGCCCACTGCCTGTAATAATATAATGGATCTGCTCATTGATCGTGCACTTTTGAGAGAACCCATTATCGAGGCCATTTAAAGAAAAACTAAAAATAATGGTAATAAACAAGATATTGAAGCACTAATTTCAGCCTTAAACGAACTTGACTGCCAGCCAATTGATTACGATAAATTTAAGGAAAAATTAGCCAAAGTCACTGAACTATGAATTTTTATATTATGTGCTATTTAAGTATTCCTTATTATGAAAGACATTAAAGTTTATGCTCACATTAATACATTCGCTTAAGTGTCTGACGATTCCAATGCAAGAGTTATAAATAATAACAATCATAATAATAATAATAAAAATATGAACCAGCTATAGTTCTCACCAATTTCCTAGAAAGACGAGTAATCGATGGACACATTCTCGTTTCTGCACAACCCCATTCACAGCATAATAACCCACCGCAGTAGACCGCCCAATAGTCAGAACCTAGGATGTGTGAAATTGTTTGATCGGCTAAACCGAACAGCACATAACCGGAAGTCATATTCTTTTCAGCTGTTGAAGCAGTTCATATTGTTCAGTTCGGATTAAGACACCATCGAGATTCACTACAAGTACACGCAGTTCGAGTTAGATGAAGGTATGGAGTGTCTTAATAATACCTATGGAATCAAATGGAAACTTACTGTCGGTAAGGCATTCGAAGATATACGCAATTTCAGTCGAAAGCGAAGTGTATATAGGAACCCAGTGCATTTACAGAAACTAACTAATGTATATAGCAAAGTTATGAAAATGCAAGAAAAGCAGACTTTTAAACAAGTTATTAAAATATTGGCCAGCTTCATATAAAAATCTATAATTACTCCTGTACTTAATCCTAGTGCTAATAGTGCCAAACTAACCATCGATTTGATTGAGACGTTATAGAAGGAAATGGAACAGGAGTAGCACCCAGAAGAATAATGTGAAATGTAAAGTAAGCCGAATACGAGTAACAAGAGCAAAAAAAGCAAAAAGAACGATTTACTAAAAACTGCTAAGCCTTACAATCGACTAGAAATGACTGATCGAATCAGACCTAATAATCGATGGAAGGAAGAAGTAGAAAATGTTGACTCATACGAAGAAGATTAGCCTGATTTTGATAGAAGAATGATGATGAAATCAATGAGTAGTCAACTTTACAATAACAACGCACCTCAATACTACAAAGAGCATGCAGGATAGTTCTCGAACGGTCGAGCAATGTCGATTTCTGTAACTCCTGTTCGAAGAAATTGCGATTAACCAATTTTTCAGACTAAGAAGAAAAATTCATCTATGTCCGAAACCATGTAAGAACCCAATGTGGTGCAAAATGTAATCATAATACGAGGATCTAAGTCAAAAAATCATAATAGGTAACCCGATCGATACATTCGAGTGCCTGTTCTTTCAGATCAAATTAAGATTGTCTAGGTAGTGGCTGATAACAACTCACGCAGACGAAAATAAGTATACGATGATCATGAAAACAACAACTTGGATACAATAAGTTCAAGACAAAAATCAAATTATTCTAGAAATGAGAAGCATAGTTTCAGTTCTGCAAGAGACAGGAAATCATCGCAATAGATGTACAAGAAAATGCGAAACATGAACATCGGACTAGAATAGAGTAAGTACTAGGAATCGCAAACTCATGACTGTCTCGGTTGCAAGTATTGTCACGTGTTGAAATAAATGGAGAGTTATCGATTGCAAAGAACGCGAGTAATTACTCCATTAAGCTTGAGTTGACTATTTTTCATAAACTTATATTGCTTGAAATCAATTAATTTTTGCTTAATTAACATAAATAAAAATGCACTATAATCATAAGATACAATGTAGCATATAATGATATATTAAAATACGATCATGCTCGATATGGACTTTTGACAGTAAATGGCTCTCGCACTGAGTTTGTCTTCATAACTCGGCTTGTATAATAACTCTCACTCGACTATTTTACTGTGCTCGACATTATCTTGGGTGGTGAAATGTATCCATTTAAGTTAGTAGTGCTAGGTCCATTAGCATTGAAGCCTCGCGAACTTGTGATACTTGCCGAACTTGGGTTGTACTGGTAACTTGATGCTGAAGATGATGATGGAGTCAAATTTATGTTTTGGTTTTGGCTTGTACTCTTAATTGAGCTTCTTCTTTGCTCTAGTGTGTATTTGCTTGTTGAATTTGGCTATTCCACCTTTGTCTCTTCTATTTTTGGTTTAATGATGGCGTTCATCACCGAACTTCTAGCTTATTCTAGCTTTGATTTGCTTGTTGAGTTCATTAAAATGTTGTTAGTGCTTGTAAGAACTCTTCGGTGATTTGATACGGATGAAAGGCGACTTTCTGCTTGACTTTATACAATTGTATCGATTGCTTTTTTACTAGGCACTGTGTTAAAGCTCCAAGATGATGTCGATGTTGAACTCATTGGTGTAGTATTTGGAAGCATTTAATTGCTCTTGGCAGTATTTTTACGAACTTGGTTTTCTAAAATTTATAAGTTTAAGATCTTTATTTGTGATTCCAACTATAGAATTTGTGTACGAAGATCGGTATTTTAATTTTGTAGATCACCAAGTCTATTAACATTTTTAATTGATTCAGTAATTTTCTTATTGATTTCAACCCATTCTGAATTTTTCACTTTCATCGTCTCACAAATATTAAAGATCATGGCTTGAATTTAATCAGTATATTTTTCCATTGAGTTCTGCTATTGCAGTAGCTTTTAAATTTGCTTGTCTTTACTATATGAAGTTGCTTTGACATTCTCAAACTGCATTCTGAATTATTCAGGGAAGTAACCATGAATTCTAATTTTTTCTATTTCACCGATTAGCATTTGATTTTTGTAATCTAGCTCTTCATTTCTAGCTTTCTATTTCTTTAACCACTCCTCAGTATCTCTAAGTTTGTTTTGGGTCACTCTCATTTCTTCTTGTAGTGCATGGTAACATCTCTATACTTCACGTAATTGTTGAATAGTGGTCAAGCACTAGTTAATTTCTAGATTTGCTCGCTCTAGTTCTTGAATTTTTAGATTTAAATTGCGATTTAAAATTTATTTGTCATTATTAATCTCGATGATAATGTTTTTGGCATCGGCTAATTCAGATTATCTATTTAACAACTATTGTTCAACACTCTGTAACTAGGCTTTCGTCATATTGAGCTATTCGATAATTTTTTCAGTATTTTTAATGTTTTAAACGAGTTTTTCTTAGACCTTTTTATAGTGCTCCAAATTTTATTGCAATGCTTCCACAACGCCTACAATATTGTCTAGTTCATCACATTTTTGTTTTATTCTGCCATTCATATTATCGATCTACTGCACTTGTCTGTTATTCTGAGATTTAAAGTTCAAAACTTCTTATTCAATATTGCAAAGCTCGACAACTTTTGCTTACAAATGCTCAATTTTTTCAATCAAAGTTTCACATTAATTTGATTTATCTTTTACAGTTTTGTTTAAACGATCCACTTCTCTACAGTAGTCTTCTCTCATATTTCTTTCTTATTCAACAATCAATTCAAGTTCAGGGATCTTTTTAATCTATTTTTACAAATCTTTTATATCTTTTCTTTGTCTTTAAACTTCTCGGACTTGGCGCTTGAGTTATTATTAAGTTCTTCTTTTTTCTGGTTCAGCTTGCTCGAATGCTCTTAATGCTTTCTCTAGAACCATAATTCTTGACTTTCCTTATTCAACTTCAACTAGTCTTTTTTTCAAAATATCGCTTAATCTTTCTGCTTAATAACCCATTTCAGTTATTTTGCGCTAAAGACTAGGAACTTTTTATTCTGACTTCTTCGATTATTCGTAAAGTGATCTATATTTTTCAACTTTGATGTTCGATTAATTTATCTATTGTAACTTTGTCTTCACGATCATTCCTAGTCTTTCAATTTATAAGGTGCATGTCTCTAGATTATTTTATAGCACTGGGACTCTCTGCAGCTTTTATTTATTATCGCTGTTTTAGTTTTAAAGTCTAGAAAATCGAACAATCCATTATTTGATTGTGCCTTCGAGTTGTGGAACTTTAATTGCTTCATTTTGATGATTTATTTTTTCTCTCTCTAGTGTCTTAATAAATTCTTTTAAATAGTCTTCGTTTGCATCTTTTCGTTGGATTTACTATTGTTTTCTTCTTAGTAATTAATTAATTCTGACAAGCTATTCGGTAAGTTTGTTCATTTTATTTTATGACTCTTTTAATTTTCTGCTTGCATCAAGATTAACCTAATTTTAAATCCTTAAAGCTTCAGTTTCATATTTAGCCTTAGTCAACTAATCATCTCTTTGATCTGCAGCTTCCTCCATTTTTCTAATCTGATTTTGTAAATAGCTTCTCTCAGCTTCAAATTTTATGTTAAGTTAGCCAATTTCACGATCTAAAACGGATTTTCTTTGATTTTACATCCATAGCTTCAAATCCTAGAGTTCTTTATCTTTACTTTTTTATAATGCTCGATATCTATCTCTCCATTTGGAAATTTCAGTTTACAAATTTTGACATTATTGTAACTTAGCATTAAATTTCTCTACAGTCATGGGATCAAAATTTTGATACTTGTCTTTCCAGTCTTACAGTTCTTAGTATAGCTTTTGTGAAATCATATTCAATTTTTCAATTTCTTCTTTGTACTCCATGACTTCGACATCGTAATCGTGGCACTGATCAGTCAATTCTCTGATCTGTACTTAATACGATTGGCAATTGAAAGCTTGCCTCTATGAATCCTTCAGAGCGACACGTAATGCTTCTATTTCCTAGGATAGTCTTTCGATTTCTATTGTTTGGAATACGACTACGAATGGTAACTTGACTGACAGATCGGATTTCTTGTGACTAGGCAAATTGCTTATTTTAGATCTTTATTAAATGATGCAATTACTTCTTAAGTTCGTAACCTCCCTCGTGGAAACTAGTCGTGAAGGTATTGCGATAGCCGAGCGAAGTTCTCATGCCATCCAAATCTTGGATCATCGATTTTTCCATTGGCGTTATAATAATATAGAACTATAGAATTAGCTACGTATAACAAAATTTAATCAGATCAAAGGCTCGTCTGGTGCGTATTTAACATTCGACCAGTTAATTTCGCTCTTCTGACTGGCTATCAGCTCGTTTGCGGGGCATGTGCAGCTTTTTCCGCTTAGCACATTGTTAAATGGCTAATCTAAAATGCTAAACAGGTTATATTTTGGCTGTGTCACCTTAATGCCTAGACTGTTGCGTCTGCGAGGTACCTATTTAACTTTAGGTGTTTATGGCTCGATAGTGACTGGAATTTATTCGTTTACTGGTCGATTGCCATAGGTGTAAACAATAACTTCATCCTTGTTTGCATTACCCTTTGTTCTTTTCTAGAACTCCTATGGGCTAATAGGATTGAGTTTTTTTTATTGAGCATTAATAATGCTGTAGTTTCTGTTGCGAGGCAGCAGTGAAAGATCGTGCGTGGGTTTAAGCTGAGCATCTTCTAGAATAAGCGTACGTGCTCCCTTCATTAACAACTATGTACTAAATCGTGATTTTCTTCAATCGTATGGATCTTGGCTAAATGCGATAGCCGAGAGACTCTAGAAACATCATCAAGGTAAGATTTCTTAGCTGTGGTATCGAGTAGGAAAGTCTTCCGAAGTGGGTCATACAAAGAGTCAGTTTGGTTATCACGATTGTGCCCTTCGATGACCGAAATGCGGCTTTGGAACATAGGACTAATAAATTTTAATAATGTAGATCTGATTTTATTTCCGAAATATAACTATTATTAAATCAAATATCTGTGTAAGCGCTCGAAACACTTTTAATTTTAATAATTAAAATTTGCTTATTAAGTCACCAAATTGAAGATTGTAAGTTTGATAAATAAACTATTTAGTTTCGTTTTAGCTTGTAAAATTGTGTTGCATTGTGCTTAAATTTAATTGAGTTCTTATTAGCTTAAACTATGAAAGCAAAGATAATAACTAGATATATATTTGGTTGATTTCTTAGATATTGAACAAATTAGATATAAAGACAATAATTCTTAGCATATAATTTTAATTTATGTTCCCTTGGTGCCGAACTGTCAATGTTTACAACGTCGAAAATCATTACCACTTTTACGCTGATAATTGTGCGATCCGACACCCAAGCCATAATGCAGTCTTCACTAAACTTAAAGCAGCACCCATTTCTGTGACCAGAGCCAATAGTCTTGCTAGAAACTCTAAAAGCAAAACTAAAAAAGGGTTAAATTTGTACAAAAACCTAGACTCAATATTAAACCCGTAAGGAAATGAGTAACAAATTAATACCCCTCGTCATAAAAATAATCAGTTTTCGAACAATAATAATCATGTTCAACATGGACGATCTGCCACTTGGTACGAGATAGAGGCTAACAAAACAAAAGGGTGTGAGCGTGAAGGTCTTTAAATGCAAAGGATAAAACCTTCATCGATATCCACTCAGACTCAGACAGTCCTAAATTTCCAATACGAACCAAGCGTATCTCACCAGATTTAATATAAACCAAAGCCAGCAATACGGAATAGTAGACAACGCATCATTCCCATTCAGTTACTGAAATAATAAAATAATCTTCTACTTACTAACTTATACTCGACACAGTCAAACAGCAACTACTTAGCTAAAACAAGTCCAAATATAATGCAAAATACCGATAGTCTCCAACCGGATGTTTCACCGGTTTCAAACAAATCAGATGTAATGGAGTTGACAACGAGTCGGAATTTATGCTCCAGGGAAAAATCATAAAGCAGTATTAGCCAGGTAGAGCAGCAAAATATGAGTATTAGTAACAGTGATACTCATAGCCGCTATCAGGAAAGTACCAGTGGTTACGGTTATAATAATAGCAAATACAATGCCAGTAAATCACTATCTGCTTCTGCTATTGCCGGAACCCATAATTAAGGGTTTTATTTCAGAATTATGGAACAATCAAGAGGAGAGGCTCGGTAAGCTTCAATAATGCTGAGCAATATCCTAAGCAGGGCCAGTGAAAACTGTTATTCTTCCATGCATTTGACTCCCAACCGTAATCGATTACCAGCTGATAAACGTATGCTCTTTGAAGATAAACAGACTATACTCTCACACGAGAACGACATGTCATCAGATTCTTAAATTAAGGTATAATAGTCCGAGATTAATGACATGGATCCACGCAACAATTTCATAATTATTTCCGATCAAACAATTGAAAGTAATGGATATACTGTTAGCCTCGCAATTGAAAACTTAATGAAGTGCTTAGTCAGCCTTAAGTAAGTCAGCTTTCGGGAAATGAGTGACATCTCGCAAGAACTTCAGATGTATTAATTTATTGAACACCTAACTCATACTGACGGATACCACAATGTTTTACAGTTGTATCAGGTTCAAATGGCAGGCTCATCATATATACTAATCAAAGAACCATATACTTGCAGCCTGATCTCATTCCTGTCCAAACTGTCCGACGATAGAGTAACCGTTTTATCTGAATTTCATCAAATTTTAACCGATCTGCTATACGAGTTTGCTAATCACATGCTATATCCTTGGAGACTGCTGACTCTAAAAGATTTTGTCGTATGTGGAGGATGCATTATCAAGTTGCACGATCTTTCTGTGTTTAGAGCAATGAAATAACCAATATTTGAAGTGGCTTTCTTAATATAGAGGCTCAATGTTGAGGAGATGAAAGTAATGAATATATAATGAAGAAGCATTTAAATTTAATAAATGCTTAAGTAATAAATATGTTTTAATCTTATTTTGTGACACTTTGTAATAATAAATATAAATATGTAAACAAATTTGAAAAATTCAAAGTGAATCAGATTTCCATTTATGCCATTTTTCTATATTTCTCATTGTGAGAAACGCACTCAGCTTTCATTCTTTCTTGGCAAGTCTCCTGAATTAATTTATTAAAGCATGCATTTTGCTTGCTTAATTCGGCAATATGCTTATCTCTACCTTTAATATCCCTTCCCATATTTCTGCAATTACCGTTGAGTTCATCAATTTTACGTTGAAATTTATCCAACTATTGCCTACTTTACTTCAGTCTTTGTATTTGCTTGTCGAGGCTTGATTGGCAAATTAATAATTTTTACTCCAGTATGACTACTTTTTATTTTAGTCTTTCAGTCTATGGCGATACAACAACTGGAATTTAGTCAGTTTGAGTAGTCCAACAGTCTGTTTCCTTCTTGCTTTGGAGTCTTTGAATCTGATGGAGCATTTTCTAGTTTGTTGTTGTCAGGATCACCAATTTTTATTATAATTTTACTTTCATTTCTTAGCTTATTTGAAAATTGACTAAAAGACTGTCTGACTTTTTGAGTTATTCAGATAGCTTTTACTATATATCTAATTTTTACTTCCTCAACTGTTCAATTAAAAGCTAAAATTATTTGCATTTGGTCTCAAAATCTATTCTATATTGATTTTCTGCTTTTTTTATTTCTTCATTTGATTTTAATTTGATATCTGCTATAAATTTAGCTAACTGTTTTTCAAAAGATTCCTTTACTTCAGCAATATCAGCTTATCTTTTAGCAGTGTGTTGGTTTTCGAGAATGAGACTATCTTTTTCAAAATTTATCTTCAATGAAGTTATTTAATGTTCCAAATTTTTTATTTTAATCTATTTCTGATGGCTAATAATTTTCTATTATTAAAGCTCATTTTCTATTTTTGTGATGTGAGCTTTGAGTTTTATTAACTACTCTTTACTGGTATCATCTTGGTCTGTCTGACACTAAGAATTAACAGATTTGAATAGCTTATTATCAAAGTTAGAAGAGCTCAAGAATTTGAAAAAAGTAGAGCTGGATGGACTAAATTTATCAGAAGCCTAAAATACTGTACTAGCTGTGTTTGAAGTTTCAGCCAATGATTATTTCCGAGTAATGCATCGACTTGACTCGTTATTCTCAGGATTGGGAGCAGCTTTTTATATTTCCCGAAGACTTTTGACAACCATCTGATGGTTCTTAATTGGAGAGTTCTTGTTGCTGTCCCTGTTCCGCTTGCTTTCCTAAAAAATACCACTTTCGAATATTTTAGGATGCAGGTTTTCAGAAGAGCAACAGTCTTTGACTGTAACATTCTTTGAAGTTATCATAAATGGTGAAGTTACCTTTTTAATTTACCGGTGTTTACAGTCAACGGGAGGACTGTTATGTGACAATCTCGATGTCAAATTTTTGTTCAAGGGCTGCAGATCAAGTTGTGGAAGCTTGTTCATGAGCTCTTCCATGTATGCGTTCTGTTGGCCTTTGTAATATTCATCCCTAGCCTATTTAGCATTTCCATTATAGACATTATCCTTGCGTTTTATGTTAAGTAAAGATTTGTTTCTAAGACTGCTGTCTAAAGGTGCGACGGGCAGGGCACGTGCTGTGGTAGTGCAGGCATTATCGGCATTCTGGTACTAGTAGTGAAAATATCTGGAAGTCGGGATATCGTTCTGGAGAGTGTTGTTCTTGCTGAGATCCTTTCTAAAGGTGAGCTCTTCGTACTCAGGCACGCTCACAGCTGTCTTATTCTAACGAACTTCAAGTTACGATTTGACTCGATGAGAGGTCTCCATGCGGTGGACAATGTGCATGGGCGCATGAGAGTGAGTAAACTGAACGGGCATGCTGGGATTAACGTGGCATTGCGGAAAGTAGTAGATTTGTTGATTGGTCTGATTCGCCAAATGCATACTTAAATTAACTTTATTCCTTATCTATTTATGTTATGAATTTTATCTAAAATATACCAAAGCAAGTATTCCTAAAACTGACTCTGTGTTTGTTCCAATTCTAAATTAGTTATTATATCAGGTCACTATTTTCAATTTTACCTAATCCTTTAGGTTTAGGATTTACGAATTCATTATTTTGCTCATAACTTTATATTTAATGATTTAAGTACGACTAGAAGATGTTATAAGCTTCAACAATTTTAATAGAGTCATAATTTATAAAAATAACCCGAAAATGACGTTTTGGAACAGATGAGTGGGAGTGAGGTGTGAGGAATGAAAATCACTAAAAATCACGGTTAATCGTACCGACTATAATTGATGCTAGTTAGCTTCCTGATTTGTTGACTAATTTTCTCATTCTGCTTGAATGATCTGAAGTCGACAACCTTTTATTTTCGACCCGAGACTTTAATCTTGCCCTGTCGTTCTACTAAATAAGTCGATTGTTATACGTTTCGCTTGATCTTTTATAGCTAGATCTTCCGCTTGTTCTCTAGCAGCATGCTAATAAGATTGCTCTGGTCTTCGTTATAGAGGCTCTCTTAAAACATTGACATATTTGCTCGACTCTTCATTGCTAAAGAAACTGGAATGAATCTTTCGAATTTTTTTATGAACTCATCTGAACGTCTCACATTATCGATACTTTTGGAGTACTACTCGTCGCCTAAACTATCTCTAACCTTTGTCGGGGTTCCGAATTAATTTGGATTTTTCATATGGGAACTAATTTTGAACTATCGACTGCGCTCAGATTTTGGTTATTTTGCACCATGCGTTGAAAACTTTTTCTGTCTCTCGCGAAAAGCAGGATTTGATGTTTTGAATGAATTTTAAGCCTAGTTAGCTTAGTTTTGTTTTGGTAATGAATAAGATATCGTTTTTTTAGTTTTCGGAACTGGAGTCGGTTCGGGATCAGCAAGAAAATTTATTTTGTTCACATAATTTTATTAAATAGTCTGAGCCTGTTGATTTTTAAATATATTTATTGCGTCTCTTACAATGGCGTTAGATTTTATAATTTGGCTTCTTTTATTTTTGACTTATTTACCCTTGATTTATAAAATTTATGGTTCTTACTGTTTAGTCTTAACTGGACTGTATTATTTTGATTTTTCAACTCGAATACCTTTAAGCTATTCTAAAGTAACAAGATCTTTATTAAAAATTTGATTAATTTTAATTTCTAAATCAATTTAATCACCAGAAGGATCTGATTCAGAACCTGAATCTTATTCATGAATTTTGTCAAAGTTTAAAAATTAACTAATCTTGTTTTCTATTTATTTTTTAGCATTATTTAACATTTTGCTCTTCTTGTCTAGAAAATGTTTAGCACCTAGTAAAATATCCTCACCCATTTTATAGATGTCATCAGGACCAAATTATTTAACCATATTGTCAGACTTAAACCCATAAAATGAAGTTTATATAGTAAGTACGTTTTCAGTTTTAATCAGCTTGTATATAGCAGCTCTGGCTGTTGTTTATTTGTATTTGGAAATACCAAAAGTGCAGGCTGAAAAATCAAATACTGGATTTATTTTACTGATTATGTATGGTAAAATTCGACAAGTAAACTGATTGTCCTTGCAAGAGTAACAAAATATATTGTAGTTTTTGCTATGTCCATGCAAGTCAAAACAACATTAGATTTTATACTTGGATCGATATAGTGCCACTCGTCGTTTTATTTCATGTACTTGAGGATGCATCAATCGTGAAGTATCTTTCCATCTTCTATTCAAATCTGTTCCAGTGATGTCACATCTAAAATTGCCATAAATGACACCGTCAACATTGATCATTGGGTATATTTTGAATATGTAATTATCGAGTAACCAGTTAAGATCTTCATTTGGCTTGGAGACCAGCCATCTAATCATTCCTTCTATCATGTACGATGACCACACTTCTCCCGGATGCTGTCTGGCTGAAATTATTATCATCTTCTTTTTTTCTTGTTAGGATTTCCGGCTAATCGTAATCTAAGGTACATCATTTCCGCATACAGTTGTTGATACAGATTTGATGCTGAATTACAAATCGTTTTATTGATCTTGGAAAACGATATTCTCGATCTCGCGAAGGAATGAAATCATCTTAGTGTAACTATATGGCACATTCATGGCAACCAAAATATAGTCATCCTTATGATCGAAAGTGAGATCGAAGCTCAAACAATAGAATTTTTGTTGGGGTAACTATTATATATAAATTGGGGATTACTCGTAGACTACGTTCTTGACTCTCTTGCTCCATCCTTCACCCCTCTGCCTTGCCTCCTGCAGGGAGAAAACTGCAGGTTTGCAACCGTACTTAAAGAAGGAGTGTTTCTTTTTCTTCAATAACAATTTTGCTTACGAAGTTTACTATTTTAAAGGAGTACTTAACTCCCGCTTGGTTGTTTTGTATCGAAAAGTAAAACCATTGGTTGTACCCCAATGAGTTCGTGTCGTTTTAAATGAAGAGTACATATTCTTGAAACTTTTCATTCTTATACGCGCAATGGAGATTGCCACACTCAAATTTTGAATCGAAGACTAAGACTCCATACTTTCCTTATCTATTTTAGTTAGTCTCGAAATCTTTCATCTTCTTGAACCCAAAAACATTTTTACTTCCTATATGTTCTAATTTCACTTCGTTTCCTAATTTAGCTCAATAGTACTCATAAAATATTTATCATTCACTATAGGTGCCTATTTGGGTCGACTATACACAAGCTGGTAAGCTTCGTTAGTTACGTACAGTTTGTAAGGATGCTATTGAATTTGATTTTTATTCTTTTTCTTCTCATTTCGTTAGATTTGACTATTGACGATTTGATTTGAAACTTTAAAGGCTTCAACCGGCTACTTTCTGTATGTGAGTAGAATTGTACTTAAGGACTCCAGCCCAGGGGAGAAATTTTGCTTCAAATAGAAGTCTGCTATGATGAGCCCTCGAGTTCACGCTACTCGATCTATGATGCCCAGGTGCTGAATTTTTAATTTATATTTTTTCTGTAAAGAATCCTTACTCGTCAGAATCTCCTTCTGCTTCTAGTTTCATGTTAACCTGCTTATTATTAATACACTGTTACAAATATTTCGACAATGCGATAATTAATGTAAATGAATCAAACTATGCGTACTGGTATGAAATGTGCTTAAAATTGTTGCATGCAAATCATAAAAAGTATGGCATTTGCACCCGATAGTGCACGCTCTTTGCACTTTCTGGTACCGTCTCGAAAATTAAGAAGTCTCGCTATAAGTTCTAGTTTAAGCACAACAGACTTGCCTTGTTGTTCATGCGGTAACAATAGTTAGGGGCACTCCAAACTGTCACCAGTTGTTTATCAAACCAATAGAAATATCCTTATTGCACTAATTGATGGGCTCGAACAATCAACTCAGTACCATTGATTCTGTTAAAATGCTCAACTACTTTGTGACCGAAGATCCAACCTGCTCCTCTTGCGTTTCTCTTCCAAGATTCAATATTTTATGGGTCGCTCCACATTAAATCTGCCAAAGGACCTTCATGTGGGATTTCCTGCTTTCTATCTAGAAGTCGCATCTGGTCAATAGTAGGTAAATCAGGTGACATACCACCATGTACACACAATATCTTTCCATTAACCACAGCTCCCAGAGGCAGGAAATCAAAGGTCTAGTAAAAATATTTCCAACAATTAGAGTTTCCATACTTTTTATTAATTTCATCCAAAAATCCATACATCATGGTAATATTACGGCACTCATGGTTGCCTCTTAACAGGAATATTCTGTCGGGGTATTTAACCTTTAGACAGAACAAGAGGGTCATAGTTTCTACAGAGTTGTAGCCTCGATCGACAAAATCACCGATCATTATAAATTTATTATCGGGGATGCCGCCGCCCTGCTTGAACATCTCCTTCACATCGTAGAACTGGCCATGTACATCGCCTGCGATCTTAACTGGGGCATCAACTACCACTATGTTGGATTCGTCGATGAGAACGTTCTTGACCATGTTGCACAGGGCCCGAACGGATGATTATGTTATGGGCTTGCAGTCCCAGCATGATTACAGCCACTTATCAAGGTCAGCCATTTATGTTTGTTTACTTTTTGAATACAAATATATATATATAAACTATCAATATTGGGTATAATTGAGATACTGAAATGATAAGATAGTAACTGAGGAAAGAAATAGGATCATCTGCTGAAATTAATTAATTTAGCTTAAATTTCAGAAGGAGTTCTTTAATACAAACTTGCGCAACTATTTCGCGAACTCGGCGTATATATCTTATTCCACCAAATAGACAAGCTACAGTCCATAGCTCAAAGCCTAGTCCGCATAGAAAATCCAAGCTGAGTCATTCTCACACATTTCGTGGAAATTTTCCCTTAATATTTTTGCGTTGATGTCTGAATCGTCGTGCAAAATCTCTATTACTTTTTCCTTGGCTTATGAGATTATGTTTTAACATTTTTATAAGGCGACAGGTTTATTATGGTTAATCATGGATAAAGTTAGCTCATTAAGGCCGATTCCACTGAAACCGGACCTTGATGAACATATTTGTATAATTTCCTCGTTCCAACTGTCGAAAATGCAGTGTAGTTCGATATTCATAACTTCCCATCGTAGCTCATAAGTATGTTGTTTCTTATTTTTGATAAATTTCTCTCTTTGATTGATAAACTTTTGTATCCTTTATTATGATGGCCAATTTTTCATATTTTACTCGAAAACTTTTATAATTTCGTTGTTGTGCTTGATCTGTTCTATTTATTTTCTCTGTTAAGCTTGGTCCAAATTATTTTTAAAAAGAGTCACACTTTTTGCACACGATTATTGAGAGATTACAAATTCATATCGATTGATCTCTTCGTAATCACCATCCTCTTCTTAATTTTAAGGTTCTTCTGAAAAATCTAGTCTCATGCACTTCAATATTTCACTCGGTAATGGAGTTATATTCTGGTTTAATTTTTTATGCAGACTTGTCCGATCAGGTAGATTCTATTGCAGAATTCTGAAAAATTATAAACGTTATTGATTGTTAATTTCAGTGGGACGAATTAACGAGGGCTTTTAAAGAAATTTTTACGACATTTCAGGTCTAAGAACAAGCTCTGCAGCAAATTACCAGGCTAACATGGTTATTTATGCTTCTATTATTGCTTATATGTGAGGAGGAGTTCTTGCTGAAGGCGCTTTTGAGTCCTACAGCATGTAAGTTTACCTTTGTGGAGCCGAGTTTCTATTAAATATTTTATTATCAGGACTTTCGTTAAATGCAGATACTGCTTGATCTTCACTTTAAAACTTTTTCTGCTGTTTGATGAACTCCTCACTGATAGTTGTCATATTTCTGTTTAAATCATTAAACTCGAGATCATAACTGGCAGCCTTTCTAAACCGCTTTAGCTACTATTCAGTGAAATCAAGCGAGCTATCTTCCGAAGATTAAACATTACTGAAATGAACATTTGCTGATTTCTATTACTTCTTTTCTTATTAAATTTAATGATCTGCAAATATTTGCTTTAAAGAAACTTTTTTGTTAGACTTTGGGGTCGACTTTGGCGTTGATTTGGGAGTGAGTTCATCGATTTGGATATCATTGGCAAAATGAGAAGGTTGGGAAAATTTATATTTTAAATTATCTTGTGATTTAGATACAGCAAGCTTAATGCCCATTCTTCGAACATCAAAAAAATACTCTTTCACTAAATTATTTGCAGCTTGATAACCTTTCAATATATCATCTTTTGCTTTGTCGATTGCTTATTTTTATTGTACAAACTTTCTTGTTAACCCTGAGAGCTTCTCTAAAAACTTTTATTGAGTTAATTCGTTTTTACTAAGCTGTTTATTAAGTTTAATAAGTTCCTCACTCTATCTTTTTTGTAACAGCTCTTATCTTAATTTTAAAATATCATAAATCGCTTCATCTTGGACTTGAATGTTAGAAGACAGAAACTTTTTTAATGTTTTCGAAGTCTATATGCTTTCTTCAAATTAGTTCTTATTTTATTCAGTATGTTCATTTTTTTTATATTTGAATTTTTAAAGACTATCTGATTACTCGTGTTCTTATTTTGTTTTTCTTTTATTTTTTAAGAATTAGTTATCTATTGAAAATGAGAATTTTGTATTTCGAATAATTTTTTGTTATGATTTTTCTTGTACCAGTGACTATTTTTGTTATTTTAGGAAATTGGAGTCAATAATATCTATTTTTAAAGGCTTTTTCTTCTTGAAAAATTTGTAAGCTGCACTATTTTAGTTCTCTTATTTTTGAAGTTATTATCTTTATGCTGATACTGGTAGTTAAACCGATTTTGACCCGTCTTTAACTTCAATACTTTTATAAATTCCCATCGAAGTAGGTGTTGTAAAGGCATCGGATTACGATATAACTGAACGAGTACTGCCAAGTAATTCCTTATTTTTCTGCGAGAATTCCATGATATTTTTCATGAAATTAACCATTTCCCCATTATTTTATTCGTTTTTCTTAATTTGTTCGCTAACCATTTTAATAACTTCATCCCATTTCTCACATTATTGCTCTCTCAACCTGACTATTTCTTTCTACTCCACAGATGCTTTGCTTTTGTTCGAATTTGATTAATTAGAGTTTTATATATAGTCCTATTCGTCTAAATATCGGACTTCTCTTCTTGGCGAAAACAACATTTTTTAATTAGAACTCGATTGTTTTTGTTATTTCTATGAACCCACTTGATTTGTTATTTTAGATTTTTAAGCTTTTTAGTCAAGCTTACGTTTTGTATTACTGTTTGATGATCTTTATGATTTTTGTTCGACGTCGATTGTGTTATATGCATTGATAATGACTTTGGCTTTTATTGTCTTTTATTAAATTTGAACATCCTACTTTGAACTCTTTTAAATTTATAACATTCCTTTACTGGTGTCCTCTTTTTCTGTTTTTACTTAAGCTTTTTATTTCTTTTCGTCTACTTTTTGCAGCTCATTCTCCTATTCAAGATTATTTTTCTTGGATAACACAAGCTTATTTTACTAATTTCTAAGTTATTTTCGAATTTTATCATCATTAGTCATTAATATAGCAAGATCGGCAATACCTCTGTTACTTAACTTGTTAATAGTTTCATTTTTGTTTTGCAGTGAGCTCTTTCTACTCTCAATGTACTATTCATTAGTTTCAAAAATTATATCAGGCTCGTACTCATCAATTTATGACTCTTGTTCTGAACTTGACTCCAAATACTGGCTGATTTATTATTGAGAGTATATAGGATTCTGTCTTTTATAAATCGCATTACTTCCATCATCATCTTGTTAAGAAGATGACTGTTATTACTAATTTTATTATTGCTATTGTTCCTTTTAATTTCTTTTCTCCCTCTCCATCCAACTATGACTCCTGCCAGTTGATTTTTTATTTTCCCTCTCTGATAGCTTCTGACCCAGCAGCTAAATTATTTTTTCATTCTCGAATTACTCTGAAGCATTATGATTATCATGATCTGAGTTTTCGGATGAAGAAGAAAAGTCTTAAACTCGCGGGCGAATAGTATGGTTAAAATTAATATCATTTATACCTTTGTTCTAGAACAACCTATTTACTAAACAATCGCTCTATTTATCAACAAAAGTTCGATGTGTTTCATTATTTTGTCTAAAATCTTAGGAGTCAATCTGATTAGATTCTCCTGCGACTCTATTTCTTAACTTCTCTTCTTCGCTCATAATATATTTCATTAGTATTTTACGAGTCATAAAACCTCGGAACACTTTCTGAATTTTAGTGGCAGCTTCCACTTTTCGAATATATTATTTTTTTATGTTTACACGTAGCACTAGGTTCGAGTCTGCTTAGTAATTGTTTATAGACTGAATATGCTTAACATCTTTTAGAGCAATGCAGCTTTATCGTTTTGTTTAGTCGTTAGAAAATACAATCTAACTTTGTGAGTTACTCTCTTTGTATTTGGCCTTCTCGAATTATTATTATTCAATTTTCTTTACTTTTGGTTTTTGCTTATTTGTCACTACCTTCTTCTTTTTCTTGCCTGCTGGCTTCGGAGTGATCACTTTTGAGCTACCGTACTGCGACAATGCTGAATTATTCTGTACTCGACGATTGGCTGCTGCTTCATTACGCAAAATAGTCAAATCGGTGGCTGATGCCTGCAATGCTCTACCTTTTTATTCCCACAATGAGAACTACGATGAGTTAAATGTCTTCATGCGCTTCGGTTGACTCTTTTCTTTCTTGGGTTTGCCATCAGCCTTTTTGACTGTCTTAGGCTTCATTTGAATCGTCTGTTATTACAAATAGTTATTATTTAGATTTTGCTATATTTCATTATTTGTTCATATTAGAGCATGTAAAACTACCAAGTCTATCTCTCTCAGCTGAAAGACCTCACTTTACAAGTCTATCGTCACGAATACTTTTCTGAACTGACTATCGCACTGACGTTGATCATATTCTTCCTGTTAGGTCGATTCTCTTACTAAAAACGCTTGACACACTTATTAGACATGATAAACGACGCAGAAACAACTCGTAAGAATTTGACAGTGAAGCTTGATAAATAGAATAAATTTATACAACAAGTAAAGACTAAACGCAAACTATTATGGGCTCTGACTGCTGGAGTGATCATATTTAATGCTGGTCTGTATTATGCTACTAGAAAAGTGATGATCAACTATATACTGTACTCAGCTGCACCTCTTCTTATTATTGTAGTCTCGTATGTGCTATTTTAGAGATGGTTAAAATGGCATCGCAATAGAATTTAGAAACAGTTAAAGAATACAAGTATCACAACTGAGGGAGAGATTAAATAAATATTAAAGATTTTCGGTGAAGGTCTAAAACAAAAACTAAAGAATCTATATTAAAGTGACATAGATTCTCAATGGACTAAATAATCAAAATAGTAATGTAAAATGTACAAATGTTACAATTAGAAAAAGAGTTACGAATAGTTATTCAAGCTATACTAATAGATAATCGATGAGATAAAGAAAACTAACATGTGCGAGATCTGCATCAGTTAAAACAACATCAGTGTGCAGAAACTAGGACTTGGAGATATGGAAAATACGATTAAGACTTGCAAGAGAGCAAGGACAGGCAAACTCGCGATAAATCAAAAGAAGTAAATGGCAAATAAGTTATTATTTTAATATTAGAAAGTGTTGGAAAAGTTACCCTTTATCTGCAAGAAAGGCTGCTGTATTAAACAAAGAGTGTTAATTGAGAATGCGAAAGTTAAATACCACGAAAGACTCAAAAGATGTCATGCCCAGCTCACTTCAGCGATTGAGAAAAAATGATATCAGTAAAGTTAATTAAATCATTGTTAATTTGGTTCTATTTGTTAATTTAAATCTAAATTTATCGAATTGGGGTTGTAACCGCGTGTCATTTTTTTGAAAGTGTCGTTTTATTGAGTTACATTTATCATTTAAAGTGTTGGAGTCTATTAATATTTTTTTCGTTTTGGAGGACCTTCTTTGTCAAATGCTGGGTCACGTTCTTAATCGTTTCGCCTTGATTTTTGAAATTTACTTTGAGGATTATAAGCCGGTTGATCACTACTGGAAGACTACTTTCTCCTACGAGGTTAATTTGAAGATCGTTAACTCTACCTCTTGATCCATCTTTTGAATATAATTCTGATGAGACACATGCCAAGAATGTAAAACCCGATAACGCCGATAATCCAAGCAAATGCAATTCCAATTATTGCGCCTTCAGTAAGATACCCTTTGTCGCTAACGTAAGGGATTGTTATGAGAGGGAACCCATTATCATTGTAACTTGTCATTTTTGAATTATTATCTCTTAGATTATATAATTAAGTCAAGCCTTATCATAATAGTTAAAGAATATCAATAGCTGACATATAAATAAACATGCAAATGTAAAAAATAAATGCTTTTTGCATTATTGCATATATATTATATTGATTATTCGTGTAAATGGATATCCTTCAAGAGGTTCAAACTTTCATCAATTCCAAAGACTTCTGGATCTACCACGGCTTCGTGTTGAGCGGCATGTGGGTTTTCCTCTCTGCCCTCGCCATTCTGCTTAAGAAGGTGAACACTCAACTTCATGTTCTGCTTTTCATTCTCATCGATGCTATTACTGTGTTCTTCGCAGGAGCAGCTTTGTGGAGAGTATCAGCTAGCTTCCATCTTTTGAACGAATGGCCTTTGCTAAAGAAAGCTCACGTTTGTGCAGGTTCATCTATTTCATTATTTAGGTTCGCTCTTTTTAGTGCTCGTTATTGTCCAGCATATCGGAGGCATGACTGCTTTCTTAGGAAAGAAGTCCAATCCCCAACACAGAAGCTTTGGCAAAATTTTGGTCATCATCGGTCGAATTATTGCAGGAGTCGGATGGCTTCTCGGAGGGAATCAAAAATTTGCGATTATTGTAGCTGTCGTTTCATTAATCATGTTAGGCCTTTCCTTGGTGATAGACACTAAACCCGTCGAGAGTTCAAGCAAATCTGAATCAATCAAAGGAGGAGAAAGATCAAAAAGTCCTAGAGCAAAGAGGGAATGATTGTTAATTACAAAACTTATTTATCAACAAATACTCCTCAAACTATTGAACCTACGACTTAATTGC
>APMI01001601.1_pt1 | contig 40294 bp, 29 predicted proteins | sample 667938 | NCBI WGS metagenome assembly APMI01 (sample SAMN01084076, study PRJNA167559) | wastewater metagenome | biome: Wastewater | place: Denmark: Ejby Moelle, Odense | collected 2011-11-28
GCGTGCTGGGCTGACATTGCCGGCGCCCCCTGCCGCCCCAGCGGCACCAGCACTGCTGCCACCACCAGCGCGGCCACGGCCGCCAGCGCGCCCAACCAGCGCCAGCCAAGCAAGGCGCCACCGCCCGCAGCCATCGACTGAGCCACCAGTGCCGACACCGCAATGCCCGAGCCAACACCCATGTAATGCAATGCACTCCAGCCTGCTGCGCCGGCATCCGCCAGACTGCGCAGCACGATGCCGGTGGCGTACACATAGACAACTGCGCTCGCCACACCCGACACGAAGCGCAGCCCGCACCAGGCCGCGAAGCCCGGATCGAAGCCCATCGCCAGGGTTGTCACAACGCTCGCCAGCAAGCCGCCGAGCAGACGCTGTGGCGCGTCGGCACGGCGGCTGAACGCTGTCCACAAGGCGCCGGCCAGATAGCCGAGGTAGTTCGTCGCTGCCAGCAAACCGCCGCTGCCGATATCGACAAAGCCTTCGTCGCGCATCTGCGGCAGGAGGGCCGTGTAGGCAAAGCGTCCAACCCCCATCGCCAGCAAAAGGGACAGCAGGCCGGCACCGGCAATCAGAGCCGGAGCGGGCCTGCCGGTGGCACGAAAGAAGTAGGGCATGAACGGCGCTCCTGAAGTCGGGCGATACAGACTAACAAGGACACAACAGCAATAAAAATGATTTAATTACATTACTTCCATCTTAAAAACAGATGATCATGGATCTCACCGATCTGCGCATGCTCCGCGCCATCATCGCGGAAGGCAGCCTTACCCGGGCCGCCGAACGACTCCACACGGTTCAGTCCAACGTCACCACACGTTTGCGGCTGCTCGAAGAAAACCTCGGCACACCACTTTTTGACCGGATCAACCGGCGCCTCGTCATCACCCCGGCCGGCAATCTGCTGGCCGGCTACGCCGACCGCCTGCTCAATCTCGCCGACGAAGCGCGGGAAGCCGTGCGCACTATCGACACACCGCAGGGTTTGCTGCGGCTGGGCTCCATGGAAACCACCGCCGCGGCACGCCTGCCGGCCGTCATCGCCCACTTCCGCCGCCAGCATCCGCGGGTCGAGCTGCGGCTGCGCACCGCCCACACTGCCGGCCTGGTCCAGGACGTTCTCAATCACCAGCTTGATGCCGCCCTTGTTTCAGGCCCGATCATGCACCCGGACCTGAACAGCCAGACGGTGATCATTGAGGAACTCGTGCTCATCAGCGCCGCCGACTGGGCACCGATCCAGGGCAGCGCCGATCTGGCCAGCCGGGGCCCGATCGAACTCCTCACCTTCCGCGAAGGCTGCAGCTACCGCCAGCGCCTGCTCGACTGGCTGCATCGGGACGGCGTGGCCATCGCCCAGACCAGCGAGTTCGGTACCTTCGAAGCCATACTCGGCTGCGTCGCCGCCGGCATGGGCATCAGTCTCGTCCCGCGAGCCATCATCGGACCCCACTTGACCGGACCGGGCACCGACAACGCCACGCTACGCATCCATCCGGTGCCTCCCGATATGGCACTGGCCGACACGGTCATGATCTGGCACCGCGCACGCAGCCACCAGCCGGCCCGACAAGCGTTTGCCGAATGCCTGCGCGAACGCCTGGGCCATGCCTAAAGCAGATGCGGGAAGCCTTGGTCGGGCAGAAGTCTTGAGTGTTTTGTGTTGCCGACAAACTGCTTCACCGCGGAGGGAGAAGCACCGCTGCCATTGCGGCAGCGGCTTTCGTTACTTCCCGGGCGATTTATGCCCGGTTCAGGCCGAGCAAACCCATCGGACCGTTGGACGTGTTCAACACGACCGAGCCAATGCCGCCACCTTGTTGCTGCTGTACGCCATAGATGGACAAGTTGCCGGTGTTGAAGGAAAACACGTCCCCCGACAACTTCACCAGCAGCTTGGCGCTATTCGGGAAAAAGGCATACGCCATGTCGTTCTGGCTGCCCGAACTGGACGGCGAGCCGAGTTCCGCGGGCCACCAGTTGGACGACTGGCTGAAGCCCCAGTTGCTGTTGCCGCCGGGCGCGGCAGCAGGCTGCGGCTCCCGATGCTGGGACAGTTCAGTGAGCAGCGCGCCGACGCGCCACTTCAGGCCCTCGTTGAACATGTCACCGATCATCATCATGCCACCGCTCATCCACTGTCCCATGCCGCCCAGTTCGGGGTGGCTGAACTGGGCCTGACTGAAGCCGCCAGACTGGAGTGACGCATAAGCGGAACGGCCTGCATCCGCGCTGAAGCCATGCTTGGCTGCGATTTCTTCGATCGTGCTCATGGGGATCTCCTGTTGAAGTGCAATTCTGTTGTACGGCCAGTGCTCAGCCAAGGGGTGTCAGGCGGGCTCCGACAAGGACCGGCGGCGCATCATCGGTAGACAATGCCTCGGCCCGGCGCCGCGGCAGTTCCACGCCGGCCGAAGGATCGTTCACGGCCTCGATGATGATCTTCGGCGGCTCGGCGCGAACCGGCCCGAAAATGGTCGCAAATGAAACGTCGGCGGCATCCCGGCCTACGCCAAAACGCATCAGGCCCATGGGAATCGCCGTACCGGAAGGGTCGAAGAGATACCAGCGGTCGCCGAGGAAAACCTCCACGTAGGCATGGAAATCACTCGGACCAAGCGCCGGATCGGCACCGTAATCGATGCCCGTGATGAAGCGGGCGGGAATGTTGAGCGCCCTGCACAGCGCAATCATGAGGTGCGCAAAGTCGCGGCATACGCCAACCCGCTCGCCGATGGTATCCAGCGCCGAGGTGCTGGCGTTGGTGGTGTTCGACTTGAACTCGACGTGCTTTTCGACCCATTCGCAAATCGTGCGCACGCGCCCGTACCCAGGTTGAAGATGGCCAAATTCCTTGTTGGCGACTTCGTACAGGCGGTCGGACTGGCAATAACGACTGGGGTAAAGATAGGTCAGCACGTCGGCCGGCAGACGCGCGACGGGCAGTTCATGAATGCTCTCGGGCACGCCGACATGATGCTGCAACTCGACCGTGGCACTGTAGCGCAGCCGCAACCAGCCCGGCTCGGCCTTCAGGCGCATGTATCGGTTTCCGGTCGTCACGTCTGTGTGAACCTGGGGCAGAAGAAACTGGCCCAGTTCCATCATCTCGGTCACGACGCGCTGGTGGCGCGTGTGAGCGGCGTGGATATTGAAGATGAAATCACATCCCGGAGGTGCAACTTCGTAATTCAGCTCGACCGAGAACTTCAGCCTGACCATAAGCGTCCCTGAAAAAATTGCCTTGACGCGGAATTGCGGGTCATCCGGCGGAAATGACCATCGTGGGCAAGTGTACAGCGGCCCAGCCCCACGACAAGGGTGTTATCGTACTCTGCGGCGCTGCAACACGCCCGGTTTTCTGCAGGGTAGCGCCCCCGCAAATGACGTTCAGGAGCGGTACATATTGACCTCATCCCGTGTCGCCAGCGCCACCCGGCGGGCCTCTACGGCAAAGTCCTCGCCGCTGCCGGCGTACAGGATGGCCCGTGACGAAGAAATCATCAGCCCCGTGCCCGCAACGCTGCGCCCGGCCCTCACCGTCGCCTCGACATCCCCGCCCTGAGCCCCGATACCTGGTACCAGCAGCGGCAAATCACCCACGATAGCGCGTACGTCGGCCAGTTCCTGCGGGAAGGTTGCGCCCACCACGAGGGCATTCTGACCATGCACATTCCACTTTCCGGCAACCAGTTCGGCCACGTGCTGATATAGCTTGCGGCCACCGTCGATGGTCAGATTCTGCAGATCCGAGCCACCCGGATTGGAAGTGCGGCACAAAACGATGAGGCCCCGGTCGGAAAACGCCAGGTAGGGCTCGACAGAATCGAAGCCCATGTAGGGATTGACGGTCAGCGCATCGGCGTTGAAGCGCTCAAAGGCCTCGCGGGCGTACTGCTGGGCGGTCGCACCAATGTCGCCGCGCTTGGCATCCAGCACGACCGGCACGTTCGGGTGCCTTTCGTGGATGTAGGCGATCAGATCCTGCAACTGATCTTCGGCGCAGGCGGCGGCGAAGTAGGCAATCTGCGGCTTGAAGGCACAGGCCAGGTCTGCGGTGGCATCAACGATTCCCTTGCAGAAAGCCAGAACCGCATCGGGACGATCCTTCAGATGAGCGGGAAAGCGCTTCGGATCGGGATCTAGGCCGACACACAGCAGGGAATCATGACGCTGCCAGGCAGCACTGAGTTTGGCGCGGAAATTCATGGACGAACGGCGCGAACGGCCTGGGAGAGTGAATTCTGGTACCGATTTTACCAGCATGGCGGCGCATTCCGGCAGTCGGCCGGGGCCGCGACACCTTGATTCATGTTGCGTTACAGCATGCTCCATTTCCTGTCACGAAGTGCACCAGACCTTCCGCTACGTCACAGCAACATGTCCAGTTATTGGACAACACACCTGTCGCAGGGCGCGTCTCCTTGCAATGCCCGTAAAAAACAAAACCTTTTACAAACAGTTACTTGTTTTTACATGGCACGGTTTTTACGAAAAAACGCCGGGGCTGGCACAACCCTCGCAGAAGGAATGTCGCTCCGCAACGGCGTGTTTCGCAAGGAAATGCGGCCCAGGGAGGAACGAAGTAGCGGCGCTGGATAGCCCGCGCTTTGGTAGTGATATCAACGACAAAATTCCGGAGACAATCGTTATGAAGAAGAGCCTTCTTGCCCAATCCGTTGCCCTTGTGTGCCTGGCGGCTGCCGCCGGCGGCGCCCAGGCCGTGAGCTTCACCAAAGACGACGTGACCCTTGACGTCAATGGCACGATCAACGGCTTCTATGTGAATCGGGAGTCCAAGACCACGGTTGCCGGCACCCAGACCTCCAAGACCCAGAACAGCGAACTGACCAACGGCCTGCTGCCGGGCTGGATCAACTTCGTGGTCACCACCAAGCAGGGCGACCAGGACATCAAGGCTCACTTCAGCTTTGCGCCGGGCATCAACGATTCCTCCAGTGTGGTCGGCCTGCCCTCCACTGTCGGCGCCGGCCCTGGCGGCATCCCTGGTGCATCCAGCCCCTTCAGCCAGATCGACGTCCGTCAGGTTTACTTCCAGTTCGGCAACAACGACTGGGGCACCATCAAGTTCGGTCGCGACATCGGCCTGTTCGGCCAGAACATCATCCTGTCCGACATGACCCTGCTGGGCGTTGGTGGCACCTCGAACGCGGGCATCCCGTTCAACACCACCTTCGGCATGATTGCCCACGGTTACATGTACACCGGCTTCCAGGCCCAGATCACCTACACGACGCCGAACTACAACGGCCTCCAAGCCGCAGCCGGCATCTTCCAGCCGAGCTCCTTCGCCGGCGACCAGACCAAGACTCCTGGCTTCCAGGCCAAGGTCGATTACGACTGGAAGGGCATGGCGCCGGGCAAGGTGTGGGGCGGCCTCGTCACCCAGAGCACCAGCTGTTCCTCGGGCGCCACCTGTGACGGCGTCGGCGGCAATGCGGCCAAATCCTTCACCGCGACCGGCTTCGAGCTGGGCGCCAAGGCCGGCATGAACAACTTCGAAGGCGTTGCCTACGCCTTCAGCGGCAAGGGCCTTGGCCTCTCCACCGTTGGCGCCCAGTTCTTCGGCGGCAGCGACGGCCTTGGCAACAAGACCGACTCCAAGGGCTATTTCCTGCAGGGTACCTACAAGCTGGACAAGACCAAGTTCGGCATCAACTTCGGCCAGAACAAGGATAACGACGGCATCCTCGGCGCCGGCAACGAGCGCAAGAACAAGGCATACACCCTCGGCGTCTATCACAGCCTGAACAAGTTCGTGACCCTGGTCGGCGAGCTGAACCAGGAAAAAATTGACGTCAGCGCCAGCGACACCGAAATCAAGAACCGTACCCTGTCTGCCGGCGCAATCATGTTCTTCTAAGCAGATTTCGCCTGCGGGCGAACTCGCTTACTACAGTGTTTCTCCCTCCTTCTGGCGCCCCTCGGGGCGCCATTTTTTTATCTGCGAACAGGTGGTGTATCGTCCGCCCTGTCAACAGCCCCGCCCGGAGTCCTTCATGCCGCGCCTTGCCGCGCTCCTCTTTGTATTCATTGCCAGCCTCGGCACAGCCTGTGCGGACGAGATCCGCCACTTGGACCTCCAGCCCAGCCGCTATGCCGACGCCCGCGAAGCGCTGGTGGACGCCATCGAGGGAGAGGGACTGGTACCGTCGCCACCCAGCCGGTTTGGCGACATGCTCCGGCGTACCGGTCCGGCCCTCGAGCAAACGGGCGAGGTTTACACCGATGCCGAAGTGCTGCACTTCTGCAGCGCCCGCATCGCCTGGCAGCTGGCCCGCGAAACCCCGCTGAACATCGCCCAGTGTCCGCTATCAATGGCTATCTATACCCTGCCTGGCGAGCCCGACAAGGTTCACCTGGCCTGGCGCACAGCGATCGGCAACACGCCCGGCGCCCTTGCGGCCAATGAACTCCTTGAACGTATCGCCCGTCAGGTGAGCGACAACGCCGGCCGCAGCAATCCGGGCCCTTAGCCCCCTCCCCGACCGGCGAGCAGCGCGGTATAGTCCGCACCGCTTCAAAACCCGAACCCGCTTTCACCGCCCGCATGTCGCAAAAAACCTATAACGCCGATTCCATCACCGTTCTCAAGGGCCTTGAGCCGGTCAAGCAGCGGCCGGGCATGTACACCCGCACCGAACACCCGCTCCACGTCATCCAGGAGGTCATCGACAACGCCGCCGATGAGGCGATGGCCGGTTACTGCAAGAAGATCGGTGTGACCCTGCACCTGGACGGCTCGATCAGCGTGTCGGACGACGGGCGTGGCATTCCGGTCGAGATTCACCCGGTCGAAGGCGTTTCTACCGTCGAAGTGGTGTTCACCCGCCTGCACGCTGGCGGCAAGTTCAACAAGACCGATGAGGACTCGGCCTACCGTTTTTCCGGCGGTCTGCACGGGGTTGGCGTATCGGTCACCAACGCGCTGTCCCACCGGCTTGAGGTCGACGTGGTGCGCGATGGCGCGCGGCACCGCCTGGTGTTCTCCGGTGGCGACGTGATCGAGCCCCTGGCCCGCGTCGGCGATGCCCCGAAGAAAGCCAGTGGCACCACCGTGCGCGCCTGGCCCGACGCCAAATACTTCGATGCGCCAGAGCTGCCGCGCGCCGAACTGGAACGCCTGCTGCGCTCCAAGGCTGTGCTGATGCCCGGTCTCGAAGTCAGCCTGACGATTGAAGGCAGCGAGCCCCGCACCTGGCGCTTCGACGACGGCATGCGCGGCTACCTGTCCGAAGCCCTGCACGACGAGCCACTGATTCCCCTGTTTGCCGGTGAGAAATTCGCCCCCAAGGGAGACGAAACTTTCGCTTCAGGCGAAGGCGCCTCGTGGGCCGTGGCATGGACCCTCGAAGGCTCGCCGGTGCGCGAGTCCTACGTCAACCTGATTCCCACTCCCGCCGGCGGCACCCACGAGGCCGGCCTGCGCGACGGCATTTTCACCGCCATCAAGAACTTCATCGACCACCACGCCCTGCTCCCCAAGGGCGTCAAGCTCACCGCCGACGACGCCTTCGGGCGCGCCTCCTTCCTGCTTTCGGCGCGCGTCCTCGACCCCAGTTTCCAGGGCCAGACCAAAGAGCGCCTGAACAGCCGCGACGCGGTGCAGCTGGTTTCGCGCATGGTGCGTGACCCCTTCGAGCTGTGGCTCAACGAGCATGTCGAGTATGGCAAGAAGCTCGCCGAGCTGGCCATCAAAGCCGCGCAGGCCCGCGCCCGCGCCGCCCAGAAGGTCGAAAAACGCAAATCGTCCGGCGTGGCCGTGCTGCCCGGCAAGCTGTCCGACTGCGAATCCGAAGACATCACCCGCAACGAACTCTTCCTGGTCGAGGGCGACTCCGCCGGCGGCAGCGCCAAGATGGCGCGCGACAAGGACACGCAGGCCATCCTGCCGCTGCGCGGCAAGGTCCAGAACGCCTGGGAGGTGGATCGCGAACGCCTCTTCGCCAATGCCGAAATCCACGACATCGCCGTGGCCCTCGGCGTTGACGCCCACACCCCGGACGCCAGCCCGGATCTCTCCGAGCTGCGCTACGGCAAGGTCATCATCATGTCGGATGCGGACGTGGACGGCTCCCACATCCAGACCCTGCTGCTGACGCTGTTCTTTCGGCACTTCCCCAAACTTATCGAAAAGGGCCACATCTATGTAGCCCAGCCGCCGCTGTATCGAATCGACGTACCCGCCATGGGGAAGAAGCGGCCGCCGCGCCGTCTCTACGCCCTCGACGAGCAGGAGCTATCCGCCCTGCGCGACCGCCTGGCCCACGAAGGCGTCAAGCCCGACCACATTGAAGTCGGCCGATTCAAAGGCCTGGGCGAGATGAATCCCGACCAGCTGCGCGAGACCACCATGGACCCGGCGACCCGCCGCGTACTGCCCATCCATGTGCGCGCCGACGCCTTCAAGGAAACCCTGCGTGTATTCACCATGCTGATGGGCAAGGGTGAAGCGGCCGGACGGCGGGCCTGGATGGAAGAAAAGGGCGATTCTGTAGATGCCGACGTTTGATCTCGCGCAAAGCCGTGACGGCAATGTGTAAAACCCTGATTGACCGTACGCCAAGGTATGGAGAAAAATCGTGGCGCGGCCCGGAGAACAGCAGCAGCAAACATTCCCCGGCCGCGTGCGGGTCGTCCCCCGACCCTGCGGCGTTAGATCCAGAGCAGCTCCCGTAGCGTAGCGTCGCGCCGAACTGCAGCTGTTTCTTCCTCGTTGGCCGGGCCGGGAGTCCCGTGCGTCCCGACAAAAACAACGAGGAAAACCATGACTTCCATCAAGCGTCATCTTGGATGGGGCGCCGTCGCCCTCCTGGGCGCAGCCGCTTTCGGCACCATCGCCCTCAACCGCGGCGAGACCATCAACGCCCTGTGGCTGGTCATCGCCGCGGTGTGCACCTACCTCATCGCCTACCGCTATTACAGCCTGTTCATCGCCGAGCAGGTGATGGAGCTCGATCCCACGCGCAAGACCCCGGCCGTGCGCCACAACGATGGCCTCGACTACGTTCCGACCGACAAATACGTGCTCTTCGGCCACCACTTTGCCGCCATTGCCGGGGCCGGCCCGCTGGTCGGTCCGGTGCTCGCCGCCCAGATGGGCTACCTGCCGGGCATGCTGTGGATCCTCGCCGGCGTCGTTTTTGCCGGCGCGGTACAGGACTTCATGGTCCTGTTCATCTCCACGCGCCGCGACGGCCGCTCGCTGGGCGACCTCGTCAAGACCGAACTCGGCCCGGTGCCCGGCGTCATCGCCCTGTTCGGCACCTTCATGATCATGGTGATCATCCTGGCGGTACTCTCGCTGATCGTCGTGAAGGCCCTGGCAGAATCCCCGTGGGGCATGTTCACCGTTGCCGCCACCATCCCCATTGCCCTCTTCATGGGCGTGTACAGTCGCTACATCCGCCCGGGGCGCATCGGCGAGATGTCGCTGATCGGCTTCGTGCTGCTGATGGCCGCCATCATTTACGGTGGCGACATCGCCGCCAGCGAAACCTGGGGTCCGCTGTTCACCTTCGATGGCAAGCAGCTCACCTGGATCCTGATCGGCTACGGCTTCATCGCCTCGGTGCTGCCCGTGTGGCTGCTGCTCGCCCCGCGCGACTATCTGTCCACCTTCCTCAAGATCGGCACCATTGTCGGCCTGGCCATCGGCATCGCCGTGGTTGCGCCCAACCTGCAGATGCCGGCCTTCACCAAGTTCATAGACGGCAGCGGCCCGGTGTGGTCGGGCAGCCTGTTCCCCTTCCTGTTCATCACCATCGCCTGCGGTGCCGTATCGGGCTTCCATGCGCTGATCTCCTCCGGCACCACGCCCAAACTGCTCGACAACGAGAAGAACGCCCGCTTCATCGGCTATGGCGGCATGCTGATGGAGTCCTTCGTGGCCATGATGGCGCTGGTCGCTGCCTCGGTGATCGAGCCGGGCGTCTATTTCGCCATGAACAGCCCGGCCGCCGCCATCGGCAAGACCGCTGAGAGCGCCGCCCTGGCCATCTCCCAGTGGGGCTTCGTGGTGACACCCGAAATGCTCCTGCAAACCGCCCGTGACGTCGGCGAAAAGACCATCATCTCGCGCGCCGGCGGCGCCCCGACGCTGGCCGTCGGCATGGCCCACATCCTTTCCAACGCCCTCGGCGGCAAGGCCATGATGGCCTTCTGGTACCACTTCGCGATTCTCTTCGAAGCGCTGTTCATCCTTACCGCGGTGGACGCCGGCACCCGTGCCGGACGTTTCATGCTGCAGGATCTGATGGGCACCTTCGTGCCCTCGATGCGCAAGATGGATTCGATCGTTGCCAGCCTCGTTGCCACCGCCCTGTGCGTCGCCGCCTGGGGCTACTTCCTGTATCAGGGCGTGGTCGACCCGCTGGGCGGCATCAACACCTTGTGGCCGCTGTTCGGCATCGCCAACCAGATGCTCGCCGGCGTGGCCCTGACGCTCGCCACCGTGGTGCTCTTCAAGATGAAGCGCCAACGCTTCGCCTGGGTGACCGTCGTGCCGACGGTCTGGCTGCTCATGTGCACCCTCACCGCTGGCTGGCAGAAGATGTTCCACGAAAACCCCAAGATCGGCTTCCTCGCCAACGCCAACAAGTACCAGACGGCGCTCGACAAGGGTGAAGTGCTGGCGCCGGCCAAGTCCATCGACCAGATGCACCAGATCATCACCAACAACTACGTGGATGCGGCGCTGTCCGGCCTCTTCATCCTGCTGGTGCTGAGCATTCTGGTGTACGCGGTGCCGGCCTGTTTGCGCGCCCTGCGCAACAACAAGCCGACCACCGTCGAAACCCCGTACGAGCCGATGCCGGCCGCCGGCTGAGAGGCACAACGTGTTCTCGGATCTGGCCCGCATGGGCAAGTATCTCGGCCAGGCAGCCCGCCTGATGGTGGGCATGCCTGACTACGACACCTACGTGCAACACATGCACCTCACCCATCCGGAGCTGCCTGTGATGAGCTATGAAGCCTTCTTCCGGGAACGCCAGGAGGCCCGCTATGGCGGCGCGGACGGGCGCCCCGGACGCTGCTGCTGAGTCCGGCCGAACCTCCAACCTTCAAGCCCGCAGGCGCCCAACGCCCCCTGCGGGCTTTTTCTTTCCGCTGCTACCATCCGGCCATGAGCGACCACCCTGTTTCAATGAGTAGCCTGCGCGACGGTTACACCGCCGTCGTGCTGGGTGCCAGCGGCGCCCTCGGCAAGGCCTGCCTGCGCCACCTCCAGGCCGACCCGCGCTGTGCCCGCGCGACGGGCCTGTCACGCAGCACGGATCCAGCCCTGGTGCTCGAAGACGAATCCAGCCTAGCGCACTGCACGGCACGCCTGCTTGAACACGCCCCCCTGCACCTGGTGGTGGATGCCACCGGTGCCCTTACCATCGACGGCCGGGGGCCTGAAAAGCGTCTTGAAGACCTGAACGCCGACAACTTGCTGCGCGCCATGCAGATCAACGCAAGCGGCCCGATGCTGGCGATGAAGCACTTGCTGCCGCTGCTCGCCACCGGCGAGCGGGTGATATGGGCCAAGATGTCGGCCCGTGTGGGCAGCATCGCCGACAACCACAAGGGTGGCTGGTACGCCTACCGTGCCTCCAAGGCCGCCCTCAACATGCTGCTGCAGACGGCCGCCATCGAAGTGGCACGACGCCGACCGCTGGCCGTCATCACTGCCTTGCAGCCGGGCACGGTACGCTCCCCGCTGAGTCAGCCCTTTGTCGGAGACGCAGGCTTGGACCCCGACGAGTCCGCCCGGCGCCTGCTCGGTGTCATTGATCGCCTGCAAGCGGATGGCCGGGCTCACTTCGTCGATCATCTGGGCAACGGCATTCCGTGGTGAGCGCTGCAGGAGGACGGTAAGTGCCCCACCGGACACCGACCATCAGCGCCCAGCCTTGAGCGGTTTCTGTGCCAAACTTCGGGCCGTCTTCCGACTCCCGCTCGCGCCATGTCCAGCACCAACCCCCTCGCCATCCCGCGCCCGCCGATCCGTGCCACCATCCTCACCGGCTTCCTTGGTGCGGGCAAGACAACCCTCCTCAACCGTTACCTGGCGACTGCGCCGGCCAAGAAGGTCGCCGTGCTCGAGAACGAGTTCGGCGCGGTCGGCATCGACGGTGGCCTGATCGCCGGCTCGCCAGCCGTCGAGGTTGTCGAACTTACCAACGGCTGCATCTGCTGCAGCGTGCGTGGCGAACTCAGCGCCGCCCTCACCGATCTGGCCGAGCGCCGCGACCGCGGCGAACTCGACTTCGACCACCTGGTACTCGAAACCACCGGCCTTGCCGACCCGGCGCCGGTGGCCCAGGCCTTCTTCGTCGATGAAGGCGTGCGCGACCGCTACGAGCTCGACGGCATTCTTACCGTCGTAGACGCCGTCCACGCCAGCCGCCAACTCGACGAAAACCGCGTCGCCGCAGCCCAGATCGGCTTTGCCGACCGCGTTCTGATCAGCAAAGCCGAACTCGCCGACGCGACCCGCCTGGAAGCCCTCGAAACCCGCCTGCGGTGCATCAACGTACGCGTTCCGATCATGCCGATTCCGGCCGAAACCGGACAACTCGCGGCCTTGTTCGCGCTCGACGCCTTCGTCCTTAGCGACGTGCTCGAACGCAGCCCGGCCTTCCTCACCCAGGACACCCCCAGCGGCCTGACGCGCGGAGGCGGCACACCCGGCAGGGGCTTCGTGCGCCACGATGACGACATCGCGTCGCTGGTCCTGCAACACCCGGGCGACGTGGATGTGAGCCTGATGGGCAGCTTCGTCGAAGAACTGCTGCTCAAAAGCGGCAACGACATGCTGCGCTACAAGGGCATCCTCGCCGTGCGCGGCCACGCACAACGCATGGTCTTCCAGGGCGTGCACCGCATCACCGGCTTCGATTACGGCCGTCCGTGGGAAGCCGGCGAAGTTCGGGAAACCACCATCGTCATCATCGGCCGGCGCCTCGACCATGACGCCATTTCCACCGCCTTCCGCCTCGCCTGCCGCTGACAGAATGCTGGCCCCGTAATTGCTATGAGCCTCCAGATCACGAATTTCTGGAGAGCCTCATGGTTGATATTGCCCTTGCCGAAAATCTCGTCGACTTCGGCGACCTCCCCCCCAAGGTCAACGCCCTGCTGCAACAGGGCGTCGCGTTGCATGCAAAGGATGCGGCCCGTGCCCGCGCCTATTTCCGTACTGCCATCGAGACGGCACCCGAAGTGCTGCCGTCCTATCGCTGCCTGTTCAAGCTGCAGAACAAGCTGCGCGACTTTGATTCTGCCTACGACACCGCCGTCGCCGGCCTCGCGCAGGCCGCGGCGCAGAGCGCCGTGAGCCTCGACTGGAACGTATGGACACGTGCTGCTTTGGCGGCTGCGCCGGCCACACCGCGGCGCTTCCTCCTGCACTCACTCAAGGCCGTGGCCTTCATCGAGTTGCGCCGCGGCAACGACGCGGCCTCGGCCAGAACCCTTGCCAAACTGCAGGAACTGGACCCGGAAGACGGCGTCGGCGGGTCGGTCATCGCCGCCCTCCTCGCCCACCGGGAGCCGGCATGAACGACACCGGCCAGACGGGTCGGGAATCCGACAAGTCGACGTTCACGGTCACGGACACGACACACCGGACCCTCGGCGCGCTGCGCGTTCTAAAGCTCGGCGATGCCCTTACAGTGCGTCTGACCCCGGTCGAAGCACACACCCTGGCGCTCGCGCTATTTGCCGTGAAGGACGGGCGCAGCGCCGAAACCGAACTGTTCATGAGCCCCATCGCCAGCGACGCGATTTTTGTCGCGCCGGTCAGCCCCGCCGGAATTGCAGTGGAGACGCCGGCCGGCCCGATCGCGCTGGGCTGGGACGACGTCACTGCACTGGCAGGTAGACTTTCGCCGGCGGCTGTTCCGGCGACCTGAGCTTCCGCCGAAAAAACTGCGCCATCAGCGTTCCGGCGGAAGGGAAAGCGCGGCGCCTGTGGTATTTTTGCGGCCTTTGCAGCGCCCGCCCGGGCGCCCGTACCGAGCGGCACTCAGCCGCTGAAAGCCGCAGCACCACGCCATGAACGAAACACCCGATCTCTTCGACTCCCTTCCGCCCGAAGTTGCCGACGCCGCCGGCGAGCCGCCGGCTCCGCCGCCGCCCGCCCTGCCCCTGATGGGCCACGACGACGCCCTGCCGCTTGATCTCTACGCCGAGCGCGCCTATCTGGCCTATGCCATGAGCGTGGTCAAGGCCCGTGCCCTGCCGCAGGTTGAAGACGGCATGAAGCCGGTGCAGCGGCGCATCCTCTACGCCATGAGCGAGATGCGCCTGTCGCCGACTTCCAAGCACGTCAAGTCGGCGCGGGTGGTCGGCGATGTGATTGGTAAATACCACCCGCACGGCGACTCCAGCGTCTACGACGCGATGGTGCGCGTCGCCCAGGACTTCTCCCTGCGTTACCCGCTGGTGGACGGCCAGGGCAACTTTGGCTCCCGCGACGGCGACTCGGCGGCCGCCATGCGTTACACCGAATGCCGCCTGACCGGCATCGCCGAACTGCTGCTCTCGGAGATCGACCGGGGCACGGTGGATTTCCGCCCCAACTACGACGGCGCCTTCGAAGAGCCGCAACTGTTACCGGCCCGTCTGCCCTTCGTGCTGCTCAACGGCGCCTCCGGCATTGCCGTCGGCATGGCTACCGAAATCCCGTCGCACAATCTGCGCGAAGTGGCCAGCGCCGCCATTCACGCCATCGAAAACCCGCACGCCAGCGTCGCTGACCTGCTGGGCCACATCAAGGGCCCGGACTACCCGGGCGGCGGCCAGCTGATCTCTCCGGCCGGCGACATCCGTGCCGCCTACGAAACCGGCCGCGGCAGCCTCAAGCTGCGCGCCAGCTGGGTCATCGAAGACCTGGCGCGCGGCCAGTGGCAACTGGTCATCACCGAGCTGCCGCCGGGCGTGTCGGCCCAGAAGATCCTCTTCGAGATCGAGACCCTCACCAACCCGCAGCCCAAGACCGGCAAAAAATCCATCGACCCCGATCAGGCCCAGCTCAAGGCACTGATGCTCGGCGCGCTCGACCGGGTGCGTGACGAGTCCGGCAAGGACGCCACCGTGCGCCTGGTCTTCGAGCCGAAGAGCCGCAACCAGGACGTGGCCGAGTTTGCCAACCTGCTGCTCAGCCACACCAGCCTCGAAACCTCCTCGTCGATCAACCTGGTGATGATCGGCCTCGACGGCCGCCCCGGTCAGAAGAACCTCGCCGAGATCCTCCATGAGTGGGGCCGCTTCCGCCTCGCGACGGTGCGCCGACGTACGGCCCATCGCCTCGGCCAGGTAAACGACCGCATCCACATCCTCGAAGGCCGGCACATTGTCTTCCTGAATATCGACGAGGTGATCCGCATCATTCGCAACTCGGATGAGCCCAAGCCGGCGCTGATCGAGCGCTTTGCGCTCAGCGACCGGCAGGCCGAGGACATTCTGGAGATCCGCCTGCGCCAGCTGGCCCGCCTCGAAGGCATCAAGATCGAGCGCGAACTGGCCGAACTGCGCGGCGAGAAGTCCGAACTCGAAGCCCTGCTCGCCGAAGAGGGCAAGCTGAAGAAGCTGGTCATCAAGGAAATCCGCGCCGACGCGGCCAAGTATGGTGACGAGCGGCGCACGCGGGTGGAAGAAGCCGCCCGTGCCGGCATCACCCAGACCGTGGTCGACGAGGCCGTCACCGTCATCGTTTCCGAAAAGGGCTGGGTACGCTGCCGTAACGGCCACGGCCTCGATCTGGCCAACGTGGCCTTCAAGGACGGCGACCATCTGTCCGCCGCCTTCGAATGTCGCAGCATCGATTCACTCATCGCCATCACTGACGCTGGCCGGGCACTCACCGTGGCGGTTTCCGGGCTGCCCGACGGGCGCGGCAACGGCTCGCCGCTGGCCTCGCTGGTCGAGCTGCCCAGCGGCAGCAAGATCGCCCACGTGCTGGCCGGTCATGCCGACACCCGGGTGCTGCTGGCTACCGCCGACGGCTATGGCTTCCTGTGCCGCCTGGGCGACATGACCGCCACCAAGCGCGCCGGCAAGCAGTTCATCAACCTCGACGGTGGCAGCAAGCTGCTTGCGCCGGTGCTCTACGCGCAGGGAGGAAACCAGCACCTGGTTGCGCTGTCTTCCACCGGCCGCCTGTTGATTTTCACCCTCGATCAGATGAAGGAACTGTCGGGGGGTGGCAAGGGCGTGATCATCATGGGGCTGGATGCGGGCGAAGAACTCGCGGCCGCCTGCGTGGCCGGCGATTCGGTCACCCTGCTGGCAAGCACCCGCGGCGGCAAAGCGGTCGAGTTCAATCTGGCCGCCCGCGACTGGGAAACGTGGCTGGGCAAGCGCGCTCGCAAGGGCAAGCCTGCACCGGGGCGCTCGCAGTCCAATGGATTGCGGGCAGACTGACAGGCTTTCTGTGGGGAGGCACATTCCAGGGTCGGCACAGTTACGACTTTAGTTATAGATCGCGAGGCCGTTATCAAGACAGGCGAAGCCTCAGGCCATTAAACGCCTGGCGGCCCCGAACCGTGCCCTCCCCCAGCCTAGCCCATGAGACTCCACATCACCGAGCGCAGCCTGCCCCGCTATCACCTGATAGGAACGCTGGTCGTGGTCGTCACACTGACCATGGCACTCGGCGGAGGCTTCCTGTGGGTCGGTTATTCGGAACATCAGCAGATCATCAACCGGCTCGAACAGAGCTTTCAGATCAAAAAGCAGGAACGTCTCAAAAGCGAGATGGCTGCAGCCATCGGCTACCTCGACTTCGTACACTCGCGCACCGAATCCGTACTGCAGGAGGCCCTCCGGGACAAGGTTGCCATGGCCGTACAGACGGCCCAGGCAATCTATGACCAGGAACACGCGCGCCGCCCGGAGGCCGAGGTCAAACGCCTGATCATCGCGGCGCTTCGCCCGCAGCGCTTTTATGAGGGACGCGGCTACTTCTTCATCGATGATGAGTCCGGCAAGTGCATCCTCCTTCCCACGGCACCATCCCGGGAGGGCAGTTCCCTCTGGAACAACCGCGACGACACCGGCCACTACATCATGCGCGGCCTTGCCGCCGCGGCCCGGGAGAACGAGCACGGCGGCTTTTCCGCCTATCGTTGGTATTCCCCGGACAAACCGCAGCAGATGTCCGACAAGCTTGCCTACGTGCAGCGCTTCAAGCCCTACGGCTGGCTGATCGGCACTGGCGACTACCTCCACAAATGGCATGAAATGCGTTTCCGGGAAGGCATCGAAAGACTGCGCGCCTGGAAATTTGGCGACACCGGGAGCTTCGTGGCAATTAGCCGGAGCGGGGATCTCCTCCTCCAACCCCAGTGGCCCGAGTACGAAGGCAAGCACTACAGCAGCGTAGGGACTCCCGCCGAACAGGCCATCCGCGGCCAACTCCTCGAACTCGGCAAGCAGGGGGGCGGATATCTTTCGTATCCGTGGCCATGGCGTGCGGCCAACACCACCAGCACCCGAACGGCATACGTACAAGCCTACCGACCGTGGGACATGATTATCATCGCCTCGGTCTTCCAGGAGGAAACCCAAAGTCAGTTCGCCATGGAGCGGGATGCGGCGGTGCAATCACTGGCGGGCCGGATCCCTTACCTGCTTTTCGCTGCCGCGGGTGCTCTGTCCCTGGCACTGGGCGCTTCAGTGCTTTTCTCCCGCTGGATGGCAGGCCTGTTCCGCAGTTATCAGCAGGAAATCGAGGCCCACGGCCGCGCCCTTGAAACGCAGGCCAACGCACTCCGCCTGGCCGGCCACGTCTTCGAAAGCAGCACGGAAGGCATAGTCATCACCGATGCAGAAACCCGCATTCTTGCCGTGAACCCGGCTTTTTCCCACATCACCGGCCACACCGCCGAGGACGTGATCGGCAAGCGCCCCGGCATATTGTCATCGGGCAAGCAGGACGCGGCGTTTTATCGGGCAATGTGGAAGACCATCCGCGAGACCGGATCGTGGAGCGGCGAAATCTGGAACCGGCGCAAGGACGGTGCATGCTATCCGGAGCTGATCAACATCAGCACAGTACGCAACGAGTCCGGTGCCGTGCTGCATTACGTTGGCACCTTCCTCGACATCACCGAACGCAAGGAAGCAGAAAGCCGCATCCGTCACCTTGCCGAATTCGACCCGCTCACCCAGCTCCCAAACCGGACCCTTCTGAATGACCGGCTGAGCCAGGCAATGGCCCAGGCCAAGCGGGAAACGCATCAACTTGCGGTCATCTTCATCGACCTCGACCGTTTCAAGAACATCAACGACTCCCTCGGCCACGCCATGGGGGACCGCCTGCTCCAGGAAGTGGCCGGACGCCTCCGTGAAGCCGTGCGCGAGACCGATACGGTAAGCCGCCTGGGAGGCGACGAGTTCGTGGTACTTCTCACCAAGCTCGAACACAGCGCCAGTGCGCTCCCTTCGGCCCGCAAAATTCTCGCCTCACTGGCCCAGCCCTATCACATTGGCGCGCACGAACTGCAGATCACCCCGAGCATCGGCATCGCGTTGTATCCCGACAATGGCGCCGACGGCGAAACCCTGCTGAAGAATGCCGACGCGGCGATGTACCACGCCAAGAACTCCGGCCGGAACAACTTCCAGTTCTTCACACCGGAGTTCAACCATTGGGTGACTGAACGCCTGCGCATCGAAAACGGCCTGCGTCACGCGATAAGCCGCGGGGAACTGATTCTCCATTACCAACCCCAGATCAATCTGGCCACTGGCAAGATCGTCGGCTGCGAAGCATTGCTGCGCTGGCAACAGGCCGGCGAGGCCCTGATCCAGCCTGACCGCTTCATCCCGGTGGCCGAGGAAACCGGCCTGATCCACGAGATCGGCGCCTGGGTTCTGGACGAGGCCTGCCGTCAGCTCGCCCATTGGGACAGCAAGGGCGCTGCTCCAATCCGCATGGCGGTTAACGTGGCGGTACCCCAGTTGCGCCGCCGGGACTTCGTGGGCAAGGTGAGCAAGGCCCTGCAGCACCACGGCATCCGGCCAGACCGACTGGAAATCGAAGTCACTGAAAGCGTCTTCCTGAATCAGGACGCGCAAATCCGGCAGACCCTCCAGGGCCTTGTGGATCTGGGCGTCCAGCTCTCGCTGGACGACTTCGGCACTGGCTATTCGAGCCTCTCCTACCTACGCAACTTCCGCTTCGACGTGCTGAAGATCGACAAGTCCTTTGTCTCCGAACTTCACCGCAACCGCGACGACGTCACGCTGATCAGCGCCATCGTCAGCATTGCACGCGACATGTCTTTGGTCACCATCGCCGAAGGCGTCGAGTCCGCCGAGCAGCAGGCGATCCTGCAGGATCTGGGCTGCAACATCGGTCAGGGCTATCATTTCTCGCGGCCGGTGCCCGCGGAGGATGCATTCAAGCTGTTTGTTCATCAAGATGCGCCGCTGGCAGACTAAGCCCACACCAGCAGCGCGGCAAAGACCGCCCTACTTGCGCCGCCGACGCAGGAGAGCCATTACACCCAGTGCAGCCGCCACCATCGGCACCGTCATCGGTTCGGGAACCCGGGCGACCTCGATAAGCAGGCCAAGGGGAAATATGTTGCCGACCCGGGATTCCGTACAAGTAATGGAATCACATATGGGGTATCCATACGCATTTCTGGCAGCGAAGGCAGACAGCACCCCGTCGACATGCACACCGCCGATGATCGGCAGCAAGGCGGAGCCGGACGACGTGGAGAGATAGTCCACTGTCACATGCGCCAGGCTCTGGGAGATTGTCAGATAGGCAGCCAGGACATTCGTACCCCGCTCGTAAAAATTGTAGGCACCTGTATCGGCAATCGCGTATTCGGTCAGCGACGGGTCATTCGGGTCCTTGTAGAGATCAAAACCAAAGGAAAGACGCCCCGGCCCCGAGGCGATCACCGAAAAATTGTCTACGTAGTTGCCGAAAAATTGCCCCACATTCGGGTCGTTTTCGTACCACACCCCGCCTCCGGCAAGGGTCTGCTGTTTCAACTCAATCGGTGCACCGGCCTGCCCCGTGTGCTCCAAGACCAAGTAGCGAATCCAGCTGGCCGATGCAGGCGCGGCGACCGACATCGAAAGAAGCGCGAAGAGCGCCGCCCTCTTCCAAGCAAAGCGTTTCATGTGAATCCTCCCGGGTATGTTTTGACTAGGAAGGGTTGCCACCCCTCTCTTGAGCACCGATAGACATCCAGGCCCTCTTCAACTTTGCGCCAGAACAGCGCATTCTTCAATCACACTCGGGAGTCTTTTGAGCATGATCAAAGCCATCCTCACCGGACACAGCCGTGGACTCGGCGCCGCCATTGCAACGGCACTGCTCGCCCGCGGAATCGGAGTCCTCGCCATTGCCCGCTCACCGAACAGAGAACTTGCTGAAGTCGCGCCACCACACCTTGTGCAGATCGCACTGGACCTCTCCGACCCCGTTGCGCTGGCCGCATGGCTGACCAGTCCGGTCCTTTCTGGCTTCATCAACGGCACCGAAACTGCCCTGCTCATCAACAATGCCGGCCTGCTCCAGCCTATTGGCCCCCTCGGCACGCTCGATCCGGCAGCACTGATCCAGGCCATTAATGTGAACATCGGCGCACCGCTGCTTCTTGCCAACGCCTTCGTGGCAGCCACCCGGTGTTGCGCCGATCGTCGCATCTTGCATGTATCCAGCGGCGCCGCCCGCAGCCCCTATGCGGGCTGGGGAAGCTACTGCGCCGCCAAGGCGGCCCTCGATCATCACGCCCGCGCCACCGCCCTCGAGAACATCCCCGGCCTGCGCATCGCCAGCCTCGCGCCGGGCGTCATCGACACGGCCATGCAGGCCGAGATTCGCGCCAGCAGCATCGGGCAGTTCCCGCAGAAGGAACGTTTCGAAGACCTGAAAGCCAGCGGCCAGCTATCCACACCAAGCGCAGCCGCCGAAATTCTTGTGAATTACCTGCTGGGCCGGAAATTCGGAGAAATAGTGGACGGTGACCTGCGTCACCTGCCTGGCTGAACGCCAGGACCGACCGGCGAGGCTAGCGGGTCAAACCGGCATCAAGGAGGCGCTCGCACTCCGCCATGAGGGACAGGCCAACCTCCGACTGATAGTTGCTATCGAGCGACTCCATCATCTCGTGGGTAATGTGCAAACCCACCTCCCGTGCCACCGAGGCTTCAATCTGTCGTGCCAGCTGGTCGCTGAGCGCAGACAGCGAGCGTCGCTCCGCGTCCGGCAAGCCGCGCTTCGACCGTGCCAGCCAGTCGGCGGCCAGCGTCGCCCCCTGGGCCTCGGTCAGCCACTGGCGATGCTCGTAGTAAGTGTTCAGGCGCTCGGCAGTGAGGGCAAAGATCAGAGCAATCCGTACGCCCCGATCCGTGACGGGCGAAGTTGGCGGCTTTTCCTGATTCATGTTCTTGAGATTCCATTTCGTGACCGGCCCGGACCATAGCACGCACACGGCCCGAACACGCCTGCAGCCCGCTTTCCCCGGTCGTAAACGCTTCGTGCCGGCAAGCCAGAAACGGACTTGCCGGCACGAAGCGGCCAAATAGCGTCGCGCTACAGGCTTACTTCACGATCAGACTCGCGCAGCCTTGAGCAGCGCATTGAAGGTGGCGCTGGGGCGCATGACGGCCTTGCACTTCCCGGCATCGGCCAGGTAATAGCCGCCGATGTCCACCGGCTTGCCCTGCACGGCCTTGAACTCGTCGACGATCTTCTGCTCGTTGTCGGTGAGGGCCTTGGCCAGCGGCGCAAATTGCGCCTGCAGCTCGGCATCGTCGGTCTGGGCGGCAAGCGCCTGTGCCCAGTACAGGGACAGGTAGAACTGGCTACCACGGTTGTCGAGCTCGCCGGTACGGGGCGACGGCGACTTGTTGTTCTCGAGCAGCTTGCCGGTTGCGTCGTCGAGGGTCTTGGCCAGCACCTTCGCCTTGTTGTTGCCGGTCTTGATGCCCAGATCTTCCAGCGAAACGGCAAGGGCCAGGAACTCGCCCAGCGAATCCCAGCGCAGGTGGTTTTCTTCAACCAGCTGCTTGACGTGCTTCGGCGCCGAACCGCCGGCACCCGTTTCGTACATGCCGCCGCCAGCCATCAGCGGAACGATGGACAGCATCTTGGCGCTGGTGCCCAGTTCCATGATCGGGAACAGGTCGGTCAGGTAATCGCGCAGGATGTTGCCGGTCACTGAAATGGTGTCGAGACCGCGGATGACACGCTCGAGCGTGTAACGCATGGCACGGACCTGCGACATGTGGTGGATTTCGAGACCGGTGGTATCGTGATCCTTCAGGTAGGTTTCGACCTTCTTGATCAGCTCGTTTTCGTGCGGACGGTACGGGTCGAGCCAGAAGATTGCCGGCATGCCGGAGTTGCGGGCACGGGTCACGGCCAGCTTGACCCAGTCGCGGATCGGCGCGTCCTTGACCTGGCACATGCGCCAGATGTCACCGGCTTCGACGTTCTGCGACAGCAGCACTTCGCCGGTGTCGAGGTCGACGATGTTGGCCACGCCATCTTCCGGGACTTCGAAAGTCTTGTCGTGCGAACCGTACTCCTCGGCCTGCTGGGCCATCAGACCGACGTTCGGCACGGTGCCCATGGTCACCGGATCGAAGTTACCGTTGGTCTTGCAGAAGTTGATCATTTCCTGGTAGATGCGAGCGAAGGTGCTCTCGGGCATCACGGCCTTGGTGTCCTTCGGCTTGCCGTCCGAACCCCACATCTTGCCGCCAAGGCGGATCATCGCCGGCATGGAGGCATCGACGATCACATCGCTGGGCGAATGGAAGTTGGTGATGCCTTTGGCGGAGTCGACCATGGCCAGTTCGGGGCGATGCTCATGGCAGGCATGCAGGTCGCGCTCGATCTCTTCGCGCTGGGATTCGGGCAGCTTGGCGATCTTGTCGTAGAGGTTGGACATGCCGTTATTGACATTGACGCCCAGCTCCTCGAACAGCTTGGCATGCTTCTCGAAAGCGTCCTTGTAGAAGATCCGGACGCAGTGGCCGAAGACGATCGGGTGCGAGACCTTCATCATCGTTGCCTTGACGTGCAGCGAGAACATCACGCCGGTTTCGCGCGCGTCCTCGAGCTGCGCTTCGTAGAACTCGCACAGCGCCTTCTTGCTCATGTACATCGAGTCGATGATTTCGCCGGCGAGCAGGGACAGCTTCGGCTTCAGGACGATGGCCTTGCCGCTCTTGGTAAGCAGCTCCATCTTGACGTCACGCGCCTTGTCGAGGGTCATCGACTTTTCGCCATGGTAGAAGTCACCATGCGTCATGTGTGCAACGTGGGTTCGCGACGCCATGCTCCACTTGCCCATGGAGTGCGGGTTCTTGCGGGCGTAGCGCTTGACGGCCAGCGGTGCGCGGCGATCGGAGTTACCTTCACGCAACACCGGATTGACGGAGCTGCCCAGTGACTTGGAATAGCGGGCGCGAATCGCCTTCTCTTCGTCGGTCTTGGGGTTTTCGGGAAAATCGGGAATCTTGAAGCCGCGCGCCTGCAGCTCCTTGATCGCGGCGGTCAATTGCGGCACCGAGGCGCTGATGTTCGGCAGCTTGATGATATTGGTGTCGGGCAACAGGGTCATGCGGCCCAGCTCACCGAGGGCGTCCGGCACCTTTTGCTCGTCGGTCAGGTAGTCGGAGAACTCGGCCAGGACACGAGCGGAAACCGAAATGTCGCTCTTGACGACATCGACCCCGGCCGGCGCGGTGAAAGCACGAACGATGGGCAGAAAGGCACAGGTGGCCAGAAGGGGCGCCTCATCCGTTAGCGTGTAAATGATCTTTGATTTCCCTGCAGCCATCAGTTTTCCCCTCGAGATTTTGATTGGTTTATTCGGGCCCATTCCGTGCGGGCCCTTCTCGCAATGCTTGTCAGCGGCAAGCAGCTGGTTATTTTAACCCGCAGCATCCCCGTCCACACCAGAGCGCTCGGCGATTTTTCAGATAGTGAATCGATATTTCGCGTCCGCACAATTCCCGCGGCAGCCGCACGCGTCAGAACAGCAGCGCAAGTCCTGCCCGGTACGCTGCGCTGTGGCTGGATTTCCGCTGCGTCAACTTTTAACTAAAGATATAGGGTGTCACCTCCGTTAGAAGGTTTCAGAGCTTGCCGCCAGGAGTAGACCTGCGCACAGCGCCCCGCAGGAGACAAGATATGTACGCCAATACGCTCGTCCACCAGGACGAGAAGCCCGAAATCCGGATCGGGGCGAGCCACTGTGCCAACCCCGCAGACGCCGCCCGCGAACTGGCACGGCGCCTCGCCCCTGAGCCTGGCGGGCTTTCCCTGGTGTTTGCATCAAGCCGTTTTGCGCCGGACGAGCTGGCCCGCGCGCTGCGCGAAGCATTCGGCGATGCGCCACTGATTGGCTGCACAACCGCCGGAGAAATCGGGCCCGATGGCTACCAGGAAGGCAGTCTCGCGGGTGCCGCGTTCGGGCCCGGCGACATTGACTTCGAGATCGGCCTGCTGGAAGACCTGAACCATGCGGACACCCGCAGCATGACGGGCTTTGCCCATGATCTGCGCCTGCGCCTGCAGAACCGCCATCCAGGGCTTGGCAGCGAGGCCTGCTTTGCCTTCATGCTGGTCGATGGCCTGTGCGCACGCGAAGAAAGCGTCGCCCGCGCCTTTCACGACGGCCTTGGCGGCATCCCCCTGTCAGGCGGCTCCGCCGGAGATGAACTGCTCTTCTCGGAAACGCGGGTCATTTTCAACGGGAAGCTTGTCGGCAACGCGGCCGTGCTGCTGGTGGCCACCACACCGCGCCCCTTCACGGCATTCAAGACTCAGCATTTCACCCCGTCCGATACTCGTCTCATAGTGACCGGCGCCATCCCTGAAAAACGCATCGTTACCGAGATCAACGGCTACCCTGCAGCCCCGGAATACGCCCGCGCGCTGGGCATCGACCCGACCAGCCTGACCCCGCTGACCTTCGCCGCCCATCCCGTCGTGGTGCGCATCGGCAATGCAGACTTCGTCCGCTCGATCCAGCGGGCCAATCCGGATGACAGCCTGAGTTTTTTCTGCGCGATCGATCGCGGGATCGTTTTCAGGATTGCCCACGGCGAGGACCTCCTGACCAACCTGGATTCAGCCCTCCGTGACGCCGCCCAACATGTCGGCGAGGTGGCACTGATTCTTGGCTGCGACTGCATCCTCCGCCTTCTTGAGTGCCGTGAGCGGGGAATCACCGTCGCAGTAGGGCAGCGTCTCGCACAAAGCCGCGTCATCGGCTTCAGCACCTTCGGCGAACAATACCGCGGGATGCACATCAACCAGACATTTACCGGCATCGCCTTCGGCCAGAGGCCCCCGCAGTGACAAGCCCTGAGGACATCCGTTGCCGTCAGGACGATGCAGATGGCCTTCTGCAGGAGATCATCCGGCGCGACAAGATCATCGATGCACTGGCCTATCAGGTCGAACGCAACCTCAACGACCAGAACCGGGATTATGGCCTGCTGCAAACCACCTTCGTGCTGGAGGACCAGATCCGCCAGCGCACCGAAGAGCTGACCGCCACACTGGAAGCCCTTGGCGAAGTCTCGGCCCGCGCCACTGCCGCCCGGCTGCAGCTCGAAACGGCAGTGGAGAACATCTCCGACGGCTTTGCGCTGTTCGATCCACAAGACCGCATTCTGCTGTGCAACGAGGCCTTCCGGCGCCTGTGGCCCGAGCTCGAGGCCTGTCGCAGCAGCAACGAGCGCTGCGAAGTGCGACTCCCCTCCGGGCAGGCCTTGCAGATTCGCGAGCATCGCATGGCCGACGGTTGCCTGGTCGGAATCTACTCCGACGTCACCGACCTGAAAGCGAAGGAAGCGCATCTGCGCGAACAGGAACTGGGGCGCAAGTCCCGCTTGCTGCAATCCACCCTCGACACCATCGACCAGGGCATCGCCGTCTTCGATGCCGACGAGAAGCTGGTGGCCTGGAACCTGCGCTACTTTGAACTGCTCGAGATGCCCGTCGCGCTGGCGCGGCCTGACTGCCGTCTGGACACACTGCGCACGGCCAGCGAGGCAGTCGCGCGCCTGTGCCCGACCGGCATTGGCGCACTCGCCCGCATCAGCCACTTCGAGCAGGCGATGCCCGCCGGTCCACTGCTGGAGCTGGCGCGTTTCCCGATGCCGGATCGCGGCTTTGTGATGACGGCCGGCGACATCACCTCGCTCAAAGAGGGCGAAGAACGCATCCGCCGCCTGCTCGGCCAGCAACGGGCCATTTTCGACAATGCCCACGTCGGCATCATCCTGGCTGACGACCGCAAGATGCTTGACGTCAACACGCGCATGGCCGAGATCTTCGGCTATGACTCACCTGCCGAAATGATCGGCCAGCTCACCGAGATCCTCTACCCGAGCCACGAAGATTACTTGCACGTGGGCGGCCGAATCTATGGCGAGCTCGCCGCCAGCGGTTACAGCGAGGGTGACACGCGCATGGTGCGCAAGGACGGCAAGCCCCTGTGGATCCGTCTTTCCGGCCGCCCGCTCGACGCCCGGGCACCCATTGAGGGCTCCATCTGGGCCTTTACCGACGTCACCGGCCCGCGCGAACAGCAGGCGCAGCTGGAGCTCGCCCAGCTGGTCTTCAACCACAGCAATGAAGCCCTCATGGTGACCGATGCGAACAACCGCATCGAGAGCGTCAATACCGCCTTCACCACCATCACCGGCTACGAGGCCGGTGAGATGATCGGCGCAACACCGGGCGTGCTCAAGTCCGGTCAGCACGACAAGGATTTCTACCGGGCCATGTGGGAGGCCCTCAATCGGGACGACCGCTGGGAGGGGGAGATCATCGACCGTCACAAAAGCGGCCGGCTTTACCCCAAGTGGCTGACGATCCGGGTGGTGCGCAATCCCGACCGCAGCGTGGCCCACTATGTCGCGGCCTTCAGCGACATCAGCGTGCGCAAAGCCGCGGAAGAGAAAATCCAGTACATGGCGCACCATGATGCGCTCACCGGCCTGCCCAACCGCGTCCTGCTGCGGGACCGTTTCGAGCAGATGTACCGCCGCGTGAGCCGCGAGCAGCGGGCCCTGGCGATGTACTTCCTCGACCTCGACCACTTCAAGCGCATCAACGACACCCTCGGCCACGCCATCGGCGACGAGATCCTGATTGCCGTGACGCAACGCCTGAGCACCTGCCTGCGGCGCAGCGACACAATCAGCCGGCTGGGCGGCGACGAGTTCATCATCCTGGTGGAAAGCGAGGAATCGACACGCTTCTTTGCCGGCCTGGCCGAGAAGATCTGCCGGGTGCTGGAGGCGCCCTTCGAGCTGGGTGGCCAGTCACTGACGTCGACCGGCACCATCGGCATTGCCGTCGCCCCCGCGGACGGAACCGACTTCGACACCCTGATGAAAAAGGCCGACATGGCCATGTACCACGCCAAGGACAAGGGACGCGGATCCTTCAGCTTTTTCGACGAGCGCATGAACCGCGACTCGGCTGACCGTCTGGCCCTCACCACCAGTCTCCGTCATGCGCTTTCAGCCGGTGAGCTGCGTCTGGTCTACCAGCCCCAGTTCGCCCTCGACGACCGCCGCATGACCGGCGCCGAAGCGCTGATGCGCTGGTGCTCGCCACGCTTCGGCGAGGTCAGTCCCGCGCAGTTCATTCCGCTCGCCGAGGAAACCGGCCTGATCCTGCCCATGGGTGAATGGGCGCTGTATGAGTCCTGCCGCCAGGCCCGCGCATGGCGCGACGCCGGACAGGCCATCAAGATCGCCGTCAACGTATCCGCCGTGCAGGTTTACCGCGACGACTTTGCGGCCACACTGGCCGCCGCCCTGCGCGACACCGGCGCGCGGCCCGAATGCATCGAGCTGGAGCTCACCGAATCGACGCTGATGACCGACGCTACCCGCTTCATCGATGTGATCGCCTACGTGCGGGCGCTGGGCATATCGGTGGCCATTGACGATTTTGGCACCGGCTACTCGAGCCTGGCCTATCTGAAGCGCTTCCAGGTGAGCAAGCTCAAGGTGGATCGCTCCTTCGTCCGCGACATCCCCGACGATGACGAAGACCGCGCAATCGCCGAAGCCATCGTACGCATGGGCCAGTCGCTCAAACTGAAAGTCATCGCCGAAGGTGTGGAAACCGAGGCCCAGATGCGTTTCCTGGCGGGCATCGGGTGCCATGAGGTTCAGGGCTTCCTGCTCAGCCGGCCCCTTGAAGCGGAAGCGCTGACACGCCTTGTCATACCGCGCTCCGGCGCCATCCAGACAGGTGCGAGCCTTCCCCACTAGGCACACGGCTCAGCGGCCGCTCAAGGCGCCCGGGGCCGGCGCTTGTAATACACTCACAGGCTTGTCCATTCGACCCGCAAGCATTTGCCCCGCATGAACGAAGCCTCCGCCCGTCACGTCATCCTCATCCGCGCACTCGAAACCGCCGACAGCCCCGACAAACCCTGGAACGATAGCGACGCCACCTGGGCCAGCCGGGCCGCGGCCGAGGTGGTCGGCTCGGAAGCCGATGCCGACCGATTTCTCGCCCGTCGCGGCGCGCTGGCCGTAGAACGCCTGGGCGACCGCGATCGCCGGTTCCGGCGTCTGGCCAATGGCCGTAACTGGCGCCCGTGGGTCGGAACGCTGTTGGTGGCGGTGGCCTTCGCGCTGGGTATCCTGATGGACGCCGTCGGTCCATCCCGTTACGTAAACCTGCTGGCCTTCCCGCTGCTCGGGCTGATCGCCTGGAACCTGGTGGTCTACCTGGCAATCGTCGCCGAAGCACTGACCCGCCCCTTCCGCAGCACAGCGCGGCACCCCGGCGCCCTGCGCCGTGCCGTCGCCCGGCTGGGCGGCAGCCTTGGAGACCTACCGGTGACGGCAGCAGCCTCGCCGTCCACGGTATTTCGCCGCGACTGGGCCCAGGCATCGGCACCACTCACGCTGCAGCGCGTCAGCCAGGTGCTGCACCTGTCGGCCATGTCCTTTGCCCTCGGCGCCATCACCGCGCTCTACATGCGCGGGCTGGTGCTGGATTACCGGGCCGGATGGGAGAGCACCTTCCTCGAAGCCAGCCAGGTTCATCACGGACTCAGCCTCATCCTCGGCCCTGCCGCCCGGCTTGCCGGCTTGCCGATCCCCGATGCCCTGCATCTCGAAGGCCTCCGCCTGCCGGATGGCATTGGCGAGAACGCCGCCCCATGGATCCACCTGTTTGCCCTCACCCTTGCTTTCACCGTCGTGCTGCCGCGCGCCGTGCTCGCGCTGGTGAGCGGGCTGCGCGCCCGCAGCATGCAGAACCACTTTCCGCTGCCCCTCGGCGATGCCTACTTCCAGCGCCTGCAGCGCAGCTACTCCGGCCGCGAGGCGCGGGTGCATGTGCTGCCCTACAGCTATGATGTTTCGCCTGCCGCCACGCTCCTACTGCAAGAAGCGGTGACACGCGAGTTCGGCCCGCGGGCCAGTCTCGCCGTGGCCCCTGCGGTGGCCTTCGGTGACGAAGACGCGCTACCGTCCAGCGCCCTGCCCGGCACGCCACCGTCCCTCGTTCTTGCCCTGTTCAGTCTTACCGCAACGCCCGAGGACGAAAACCACGGCGCCTTTCTCACGGCGCTGGCCGCGCAACTGCCACCCGGCACACCACTCGCCGCGCTGGTGGACGAAGCGGGTTTCAAGGCACGTTTCGACACCCACCCCAAGCGCCAGGAAGAACGTCGCCAGGTGTGGACCCGTGTGCTCGAAAAACACGCTATCGGATTCGCCTTTGTCGATCTCGACGCTACGGACCCCGCCGCGCTGGCCGAAACCCTCAGTGGCATCCTCGAGCGTAGCGTTCGCACGGGAGACTTCCGGTGAGCACCATCAATCTCAGCCTTGTCTCCCACACCAATGCCGGCAAGACCACCCTCGCCCGCAGTCTGCTCGGCCGCGACGTCGGCGAGATCCGCGACGAAGCCCACGTCACCGCGCTGGCCGAATGCCACCGCATGATCGAGACAGCCGACGGTCAGGTTCTGAACCTGTGGGATACGCCCGGTTTCGGTGACAGCACGCGCCTCGTCAAGCGCCTGCGCCTGCAGGGCAATCCGCTGGGCTGGCTGCTCTCCGAAGTGTGGGACCGCTGGCGGGACCGCCCCTTCTGGTCAAGCCAGCAGGCGATCCGCAATGTGCGCGACGAAGCGGACGTGGTGCTCTATCTGGTCAACGCCTCCGAAACGCCCCGCGACGCCGGCTACGTCGAACCGGAAATGGAAATCCTGGCGTGGATCGGCAAGCCGGTCCTGGTGCTCCTCAACCAGATCGGCGAACCGCGGCCCGGCGCCCTCGACAAGGCCGAAGAAGACGGCTGGCGCAAACACCTTGCCCATCACCCCTTCGTGCGCGATGTACTGACCCTCGATGCCTTCGCGCGCTGCTGGGTGCAGGAATTCGCGCTGCTCAAGGCCATCGGCGCCATCCTGCCGGCCGACAAGCACGCCAGCTTCGAAGCCTTGCAGACCGAGTGGCGCAAACGGCGCACCGAGAGCTTCGAAACGTCGATGGGCATCCTCGCCAGTTTTCTGGCCCGCAGCGCCCTTGATGAGGAAATCATCGAGGAGAAGGGCTTCATGTCCTCCCTGCGCGGAATCGGCAAGGCGGTAGGCATTGGCAAGGACGACGGCAGCTCTCCGCGGGAACAGGCCATGACCCGCCTTGCCGGACGTCTCGACCTGGAAACGCGCCGCAGCACGGACCAGCTCATCGAGGCCCACGGCCTTGGCGGGCGCGCCGCCGAAGAAGTCATGGCCCGTCTCGCCGCCGACTTCACGGCACAGCAGCGAATCCCCGAAGGCAAGGCTGCCATGCTTGGTGGCGTGGTGTCGGGTGCCCTTTCCGGCCTGGCCGCCGACCTGGCGACCGGCGGGCTGACCCTCGGTGCCGGACTGGTCGGTGGTGCAGTGCTCGGCGCCCTCGGCAGCGCCGGTCTGGCGCATGGCGTGAACCTGGTACGCGGCAAGGACAACAGCCTGCTGCGCTGGAGCGACGACAGCCTTGGCCGGTTGTTCGCCGGCGCGGTGCTGCGTTACCTCGCCGTTGCCCACTACGGCCGTGGCCGGGGCGAATGGCAGCAGGGCGAATACCCTGCCCACTGGAAAACGCTGATCGACGACGCGCTAGCGTCCGGTCAGGCCGGCCTTGGAAGGCTGTTGGCCGACCGCGACACATCGACGCACGCCGACACCTTCGAGTCAGCTTTGCGCACCGCCCTCACCAGCACCACGCTGGCCGTTCTGGCGCGCCTTTATCCCGGAACCCTCGGCCAATGAGTCGGAAAACAGCAAACAGGTTGCCGATAAACTTACGGGCAAGAACCAGCATACGACATACCTTTAAAGCATTTCCTTAAGAATCCCTTAAGCATGCAGGCAGAAGATCTCCGGCAATTCCGGCCATCCCGTGCCGACATTCGTCAGCACGGGCCGGTGGGTTTTCCCCGAACTCAAGGAGTCTGTCGTGTCTTTGCGCCTTACCAATTCATTCATTGCCACAAGCCTCGCCCTGGTCAGCCTGGGTAGTGCCAACGCCGCCCCTGGCCAGGAACCGATCCAGCCGATCCCGGTGGCCAGAGTCACCAACCCAGCCGCCGTCGAACTCGGCAAGGCCCTGTTCTTCGATCCGCGCCTGTCCAGATCGGGCTTCATCTCCTGTAACTCCTGCCACAACCTGTCGATGGGCGGCACTGACAACCTGAAGACCTCCATCGGCCACGGTTGGCAAAAAGGGCCGATCAACGCGCCCACCGTTCTCAACTCGCGCTTCAACCTGGCCCAGTTCTGGGACGGCCGCGCCGCAGACCTCAAGGCCCAGGCCGGCGGGCCCATTGCCAACCCGGGCGAAATGGCCTTCAGCCATGAACTGGCAGTGAATACCCTCACGACCATGCCCGGCTACGTCAGCGCGTTTCGCAAGGCCTTTGGTTCGGACGAGATCAATACCGACCGCATCACCAGCGCCATTGCCGCCTTCGAGGAAACCCTGGTCACCCCTAACTCGCGCTTCGACCAGTGGCTGAAGGGCGACAAAAAGGCTCTCACCAGCACCGAACTGGCCGGATACAAACTCTTCAAGGACAGCGGCTGTGTGGCCTGCCACAACGGCCCGGCGGTGGGTGGGAACTCGTACCAGAAGATGGGCGTCGTCGAGGTCTACAAGGCCAGCAGCCCGGCCGAAGGGCGTGTCGCCGTCACCGGCAAGGAGGCCGACCGTTTCAACTTCAAGGTCCCGACCCTGCGCAACATCGAACTCACCTATCCGTACTTCCACGATGGCGCCGTCAACACGCTGTCCGAAGCGGTCGATACGATGGGTCGCCTCCAGCTCGGAAGGAAATTCACGACCGACGAAAACGCAAAGATCGTCGCCTTTCTGAAAACGCTGACCGGTGATCAACCCAACTTCACGATGCCGATCCTGCCGCCCTCCGCCGATGCCACCCCGCGTCCGCACCCCTTCAACTAAACACAACGCCCCCTGATCCACGGCGAAGGGCGCCAGCCCTTCGTCTTCGCCGCATTGCACAATAGGGAAAACCCCATCATCGATCAGTCTTTCGTCATGACGCCAAGGGCGTAATGTGGACGCCGGTCCGTCCTCTCCTCCCCCTAGCCCCGTCACGAAAGGTTCCGATCATGGATTTTCTGATAGTCATAGCCGCCCTCGTGTTCCTGATGTTCATCGCCTATCGAGGGTACAGCGTCATTCTGTTCGCCCCGGTAGCCGCCCTCGGTGCCGTGTTTTTCACCGACCCCGGTCTCGTCGCCCCCGCCTTCACCGGCCTGTTCATGGACAAGATGGTCGGCTTCGTGAAGCTCTACTTTCCGGTCTTCATGCTGGGCGCCGTGTTCGGCAAGGTGATCGAACTGTCCGGCTTTTCCAAGGCCATCGTCTCGTCGGTGATCAACCTGGTCGGTCGAGAGCGGGCCATGCTGTCCATCGTGCTGGTCTGTGCGCTGCTCACCTACGGAGGTGTGTCGCTGTTCGTGGTGGTCTTCGCGGTCTATCCGTTTGCCGCCGAGATGTTCCGCCAGGGCAACATTCCCAAGCGCCTGATTCCCGGCACCATCGCACTGGGCGCCTTCACCTTCACCATGGACGCCCTGCCCGGCACGCCGCAGATCCAGAACATCATTCCGACCACCTTCTTCAAGACCAACACCTGGGCTGCCCCCTCCCTCGGCGTGATCGGCGGGGTCTTCATCCTCATCGCCGGCCTGACCTTCCTCAACTGGCGCCGGCGCAGTGCGCAGAATGCCGGTGAAGGTTACGGCGAAAACCTGCTCAACGAGCCGGAACCCTTCCCCGACGAGAAACTCGCCAACCCGGTCATCGCCATCCTGCCGCTGTTCGTCGTCGGCATCTTCAACAAGGTCTTCACCACCGTGATCCCGGACATGTACGGCAAAGTGCATGACCTGGTCCTGCCCGGCCTGGCCAAGCCGATCGCCACCGACGTCACCAAGATCGCCGCCATCTGGGCCGTCGAAGCGGCGCTGCTGCTCGGCATCCTGTGCGTGCTGGCCTTTGCCTTCAAACCCGTCATGGCCAAGTTTGCCGATGGCTCCAAGGCAGCCGTGGGCGGCGCCCTGCTGGCATCGATGAACACCGCGTCCGAGTACGGCTTCGGCGCCATCATCGCCGCACTACCCGGTTTCATCTATATCGCCGACGCCCTCAAGGCCATTCCCAACCCGCTCATCAACGAAGCCATCAGCATCAGTACCCTGGCCGGCATCACAGGCTCCGCGTCAGGCGGCATGAGTATTGCTCTTGCAGCGATGTCCGAAACCTTCATCGCCAATGCCAATGCAGCAGGGATTCCGCTCGAAGTTTTCCACCGGGTTGCCTCCATGGCGTCCGGCGGCATGGACACACTGCCCCACAACGGTGCGGTGATTACCCTGCTCGCCGTCACCGGTCTGACCCACAAGCAGTCCTATGGTGACATCTTCGCCATTACCGTCATCAAGACGTCAGCCGTGTTCGTGGTGATCGCCGCCTACTATCTTTTCGGTATCGTCTAGGCACCACGCGGAACGCTAAGGAGACAAACCCATGAGCCAGAACAAACAACAATTCGTGCGCCCGCAGGGCCGCAACACCGGCAAGGTCGTCAGCGCCGCCGACGCCGTCAAGCTGATCCGCTCGGGCGACACCGTCGCCACCACCGGCTTTGTCGGCATCGGCTTTCCCGAGAACATCGCCATTGCGCTCGAACAGCGCTTCCTTGAAACGCGCGACCAGGACCCGGACGGCCGCGGCAAACCGGAAGGCCTGACCCTCGTCTATGGCGCCGGCCAGGGTGACGGCAAGGACCGCGGCCTCAACCACCTCGGCCATGAAGGGCTGGTCGCCCGCGTCATCGGCGGCCACTGGGGCCTCGTCCCGCGTCTGCAGGAACTCGCGGTGGCCAACCGCATCGAGGCCTACAACCTGCCCCAGGGCGTCATCACCCACCTGTACCGCGACATCGCCGCCGGCAAGCCCGGCACCATCACCCGCGTCGGCCTGGGCACCTTCGTCGACCCGCGTTTCGGCGGCGGCAAGGTAAACAGCTGCACCACCAGGGACCTGGTACGGGTCATGGAAATCGACGGCGAGGAATACCTCTTCTACAAGGCCTTCCCGATCAGCGTCGGCATCATCCGCGGCACCACCGCCGACCAGGACGGCAACATCACCATGGAGAAGGAAGCCCTCACCCTCGAGGGCCAGGCCATCGCCATGGCGGCGCGCAACAGTGGCGGTATCGTCATTGCCCAGGTCGAACGCATTGCCGAATCGGGTTCGCTGAGCCCACGCCAGGTGAAGATCCCCGGCATCCTCGTTGATTGCGTCGTCGTCGCCGAGCGCCCCGAGTGGCACATGCAGACCTTCATGGAACAGTACAATCCGGCCTTCTCAGGCGAAATCCGGGTTCCGGTCACATCGCTGGAACCGATGGAAATGAGCGAGCGCAAGATCATCGCCCGCCGGGCCGCCATGGAACTCATCCCCAACGCCGTGGTGAACCTCGGCATCGGCATGCCCGAAGGCGTCGCCGCAGTGGCTGCCGAAGAACGCGTCATCGACCTGATGACCCTCACTGCCGAACCCGGCGTGATTGGCGGCGTCCCGCAGGGCGGGCTCAACTTTGGTGCAGCCATCAACACCGCGGCCATCGTGGACCAGCCTAGCCAGTTCGACTTCTACGATGGCGGCGGACTGGACATCGCCTTCCTTGGCCTTGCCCAGGCCGATGCCCAGGGCAACCTTAACGTCTCCAAGTTCGGCCCCAAGCTTACCGGCGCCGGTGGCTTTATCAACATCAGCCAGAACGCCAAGAAGGTCGTCTTCGTCGGCACCTTCACCGCCGGTGGACTCGAAGTGGCGCTCGACGACGGCAAGCTGAAGATCCTCGTCGAAGGCAAGGCCATCAAGTTCGTGCAGGAAGTCGAGCACCGCACCTTCAGCGGCCAGGAAGCCGTGCGCCGCAAGCAACCGGTGCTGTACGTCACCGAACGCTGCGTATTCGAACTGACCGCCGCCGGCGTCGAGTTGATCGAAGTGGCTCCGGGCATCGACATCGAGCGGGACATCCTTGCCCACATGCAGTTCAAGCCGGTCATTCGCGGCACCCCGCGCCCGATGGACCCGCGGATCTTTCGCGATGAAGCGATGGGCCTGCGCAGCAGCATCGTGGCCGCCCCGCTCGATTCCCGCTTCCACTACGACGCGGCCCAGAACATCTTCTTCATCGACTTCGAGAATCTGCGCCTGCATCACATCGAAGAGATCGGGGAGATCCGCAACCTTGTCACCGGCATCCTCGGCCCGGTCGGCCACAAGGTGCCGACGGTAGTGAACTACCATGGCTTCGACATCCGCGAAGAGCTCATCGAGCCCTACGCCAACATGATCAAGGAACTGATGGAAACGCACTATAGCCAGGTGACACGCTACGCCACCAACACATTCCTGAGGGCAAAACTCGGCGATGCACTGAACGCACGCCATCTTCAACCGGAGATCTTCAATTCGGAAGAAGAAGCCCGCGCCGGGCTTGTCGGCAAGGTTTGACGAGCACCCACACAACACCTGTTGCTGCAGTGCAACATAATTTGGCAAAAGCATCATTTTTTTATGCAGTGCACCTTCCCGGTGCATAAGCGTGTGATATTGTTTTCCGCATGAGGCCGGGGGAGGGAATCGATCTGGCTCTCTAACTGTTCAACAACAATGTACGGAGATGATTATGGCGACCAAGCAAGAACAGCAATTCAACGAGATCCAGAAGAAGAACCTCGAAGCTGCCATGCGCCTTGCGCAACTGTCGATCGAGAACTCCCAGCGCATCATGGAACTGCAGGTCGGCACCGCCAAGTCCCTGTTCGAAGAAGGCGTTGCCAATGCCAAGGCCCTCTCCAGCGTCAAGGATCCGGCCGAAGCCCTGAGCCTGCGTACCTCCTACGCTCAGAGCACCACCGAAAAGATGCTCTCCTGTGCCCGTGAAATCGCCGAGATCACCTCCAAGACCCAGGCCGAAGTCGGCAAGATGGTCAGCGAGCAGCTCACCGGCGGCGGTCAGGACATGTTCGAGTCCATCCAGAAAATGTTCAAGGGCATGCCCATTGGCGACCATAACGCCCTTGGCTCGATCCAGACCGCCATGGACACCGCGCGTGCTGCCTACGAGCAGATGACCAAGGCCTCCACGGAAGCCTTCCAGGCTTTTGCCAAGGTCACCAAGAAGTAATCTTCGCGCTACCGGTTTCATCCAGACGGCGCCCCGGGGCGCCGTTTTTGTTTGTGCCTCGTCTCGGGAGCTGCATCTCGCGCCGCTCCGGCTGCAATACCCTTGTCACCCGCCGGGCGCAAGGTATCCGTCATATAAGTCTGGGGAGTCCCGACCGTGACGGAAAAGACGCGCATCATCGACGCCCTCGGAGAGCCGCGACTCCTGCTCCCCAGCCTTCTGGCCGACGCCCTTTCCGCCAATGAACGGGCCAGGTATTACCTTGGCTTGCTACAGACGGCGCGCCTCCACGCCAGCCATCCGGGACATGCCGGTCCCGCATTGCTCACCGAACGCACGGCAGCCGGTATCGCGGACGAAGGTCTCGACGAGTTGCCGGCCCGCAGCATGCAGCTCGACATCGGCCTGTTCCGCATTCCGCAAGCGGAGGCCGTGTGCCAGCGCATCGCCGCCGACCTCGACCTCATGCTCGAGCCCGTCCGCAACAGCGGCCTCGAAGCCGCCGCCTCCCTGTCGGCCCGTCTTGCCGCCCTCAACGCGCAAGCCTGGTGCGACAGCCACGACACCCTGAGCGCAGAACAGATCGACCGCCTCGCCTCTGCAGACCGCGACGCCGGCGACAGCGCCAATCTGCTGGTGCTGGATTTGCACAAGGCCCTCACACAGTTGCAGGCCCGCATTGCCACCGAGAACATCGACGGCGCCGCCGCCTACGACATCGAAGCAGCCGACCGCCCCCTCGTTGCGGCCTTCATGCGTGGCGTAAACAGTACCCGTCCGCTCAAGTTCGAACATCCGGGTCTGGGGGCCACCGCCACCCGCAACGGCGACCGCCTGATCCTGCAGAACGACATTGGCACCACCGACGCCCATGTCCTCGTGGTTCACGTCGAGGCCCGCTGCGTCACGCTCACCTATACCGACGTCCACATCCAGCGCCTGAACTTTTTCCAGAGCCTCTTCGAACATTGGGCGGTGAGCTGGGACGACACGCGCTCACACACCGACCACGACATGGAGGACGGCATTTACCATATCTCCATCGGCAAATTCACCGCCAACAACGAGGCCGGCCTGGGTGACTACCTGCACTTTCTCGGCTCACGACTGGTCTTCCTGATTGACTGGAACCGGGCCCGCAAGCGCCTGCGCCTGCTGCTGCCGAAGAAGGAAAGCGTGACCCTTCTCAAATGGGCCGCTGACGAAAACCTTGGCCACATGGGCTGGCTGCGCGCCGGCGGTGAGCAACTGGTGTTCGACGCCCTCGCCTTCACCGCCCGCACCCCGCCGGCCTTCGGCGCCCGCCTGGACGACATGCTTGAGCGCAGCCGGGCGACGAGCTTCATGCAGTTCGTGTTCCGCGCCTGCACCAGTGGGCAGCTCGGGCAGCAGCCCGATGAAGCCGTTCGCAACGAAATACGGGCCGAACTGGCGACATGCTTTCGCACCGCCCGGCACCAGATGATCGACGTCGCCGCCGAGCACGCGGCCCTGTCGATCGAGATCGCTACCGGCTTGCACGACGCCTTCCTCGCCCTCGGCGATTCCAATGCGGCCGAACGGATTGCCCACAACGCAAGCCTTGCCCGCGAGTCGGCGCAACGGGCTGACGAACGGGTCAAGCAGGCCCGCGAACTTCAATACCGCAATGCCGGCCGGCCGGACTTCTATTGCAGCCTGCTAGAGAGCGCCGACAACGTCACCGGCCAGCTTGAGAAAGCGGCCTTCCACCTCGGCCTGTTTCCAGCCACACCCCCCGGCACGGCCCTCATCGACACCCTCACCAGCCTCGCCAACCTGTCGGCAAGCGGCGCCAAGGCATATCTCAAGGCCCTCGAAACGGCCCGTAAAGTGCGCCGGGGCGGGCCCCGGGAAGACCTGCAGGACTTCCTCGAATCCATCCGTCACATCATCGCGGCTGAACGCCAGAGCAACGATGCCCTGCGCAGCTTCAAGCGGGCACTGATTGTCGGTGACGACGACTTCCGGACCCTTTACACCTGCGCCGAGTGCGCCCGTAACCTCGAGGCCGCAGCCGATACTCTGCGTCGCACCGCCCTCCAGCTGCACGACCACATTCTGGCAACCCTGGGCGACGACTAGCACCCGGACATCCATCTGCAGACTGAAGTGCACGGACTTCACGCCCCGATCATCACTTCGTCATGGAAATCCTTCAGCTTCAAGACCTTTGACCTGGAGATCTCCATGCCCCGCACCTCCCCCGCCCGCCTGCCTCTCGCCACAGCCTGCTGCGGCGCGCTACTGCTGTCCGCCTGTGGCGGCGACGGCAAGGATCGTCTGCCCACCCTCGATGGCGCCGCGCCCATCGTGGTGGCCCACCGTGGGGCCTCCGGCTACCTGCCCGAAGAGACCCTCGAGGCCTACGCCATGGCAATCGATATGGGCGCCGACGTGGTCGAGCCGGACCTCATTTCCACCAAGGACGGCGTGCTGATCGCCCGTCACGACCCCAACCTCGCCTACAGCACCGACGTAGCCAGCCACGCCGAATTCGCCGCCCGCAAGAAGACCATCCAGGTGGACGGCGAAACCCAGACCGGCTGGTTCGCCAGCGACTTCACGCTGGCCGAGATCAAGACCCTCGGTGCCGTGTCCACCGACAGCGAGCGCCCGCAGCAATACAACGGCGTGTACAAGATCGTCACCTTCCAGGAAATCATCGACCTGATCAAAGCCCGCACGGCCAGTTCCGGGCGGACCATCGCCATCTATCCGGAAACCAAGAACCCCACCTATCACCGGGATCTCGGCCTGCCGCTCGAAGACACCCTCATCGCCCAGATCAAGGCCGCCGGCTGGAACAGCAAGAGCGCCCCGATCTACGTCCAGTCCTTCGAGCCGAGCAGCCTCAAGTACCTCAAGAGCCACGGCCTCGCCACCCGCCTGATCCAGCTCATCGATGCCGACGATGTCGACCTCAAGACCGGCACCCTCACCTTCGCCGCCCCCTACGACCGCCCCTACGACTGGTTCAAGGCCGGCGACACCCGCCTGTTCAGCGCCATGGTCACCCCGGCCGGGCTCGCCGAAATCAAGGCCTACGCCGACGGCATCGGCCCGTGGAAACGCTACATCATCACCGTCAAGGGCACGCTCGACGGCAATGGCAAGGTCACCGACATCAATGCCGACGGCAAGATCAACGATGCCGACACCACCAGCCAGCCCGCCACCACGCTGGTTGCCGACGCTCACAAGGCCGGCCTGTTCGTCCATCCCTACACCTTCCGCAACGAACAGCGCCGCCTCGCCAGCGACTACAAGGGCGACCCGAAGAACGAATACCTGGCCTTCTACCGCCTGGGCGTCGACGGCCTGTTCTCCGACTTTGCCGATACCGCCATCGCTGCCCGCATGGCCTACCTGAAGGAAACGGGCCGCTGAACGACCAGGGCCGGCAGCCCCGCCAGGCGCCGGCCCCAATTCATCAAAGCGTCACCTGCCGACGGCACCATTTGGCCATTTCCGCCCCGTCCCCTGGAGTCACGCATGAGCAACGAG
>APMI01002659.1_pt1 | contig 40203 bp, 33 predicted proteins | sample 667938 | NCBI WGS metagenome assembly APMI01 (sample SAMN01084076, study PRJNA167559) | wastewater metagenome | biome: Wastewater | place: Denmark: Ejby Moelle, Odense | collected 2011-11-28
GTAGAAGCTAATAAACAGATTGTAGAAATAGTTGATATTCAACATACTATATAGTAGAAAACAAGAAAACCAAAATATAGTAATATTTTCGGTGTATCAAGTATGCCTTCACCTCCACCTGCTCCTCCTCCTTTCGCAATGACTCCAACATACTCAACACATACTATAAATAATTACGAAATCAGTAAGAAAGGCAAGAATTTGACCAGTATATAACCTATTCTCCGTAGTCATAACTCGTTGCACACTTTACGTATGTTGGATTTGCATAATAACTGTATATAGTCACTGTAATGCCTCACGATGATTGAATTGCCTATGCTGGGCACTCTATGTTTAAGTAACAGTAATAATATATTTAGAGTAAAATCAGATAGGTCGCATAAATTCATTGAGACGACTTTGCTGGCCTCATCTCAGAAATATTGATATTAGCCATAATCCAATATTAGAATTCCAAAGCATGAGTGAAATATTATGTCATAGTCATAAAACTAAGATAATATGTTTGGGCAATAGCTTTAACAGAAGAAACATTGCACACTTTTATGAAATATTCAAATTACCTAGCTAAATGTAGTGTGATTGGACATGCTTAAAATAGGAATTTCAAGTTTATGTCCGATATTTTGGAGTTCGAGACGTTGGCGAAAGTAATCAAATGAAAAGGATCTATCATCAACTCACCCAGAAACAAATCAAAGCAATTATAGATTTAAAAGATTGATGAATATCTGAATATGTGTTTTATTATCAATATCTGAATTTAATTATTAAGTGTGAGTTAATAATGATTGATAGCAAGAGCCAACACTGATGCTCAAGTGGTTATCAGTTTTCAAGCACAATAGATCATTACTATTGTACATATAATCACATTCACGTCCAGTATCCCTTATTTGCACACATGATTCCACGCAATGGCATAAACTAATCTCCAAGTTGAAATCAGCATCGTCCAACAGAAAAGCAATCAATTTAAGCGAACTGTCATAACCAACATCAATATCTGACATTGAAGCAGTTACTCCTACTGATTTAGAGCATCCTCAAACTAAAATATATCTTGATGCATAGGGTATCATAAAATAAGGCATCAAGTATTAAAATGTGCTCATGCCCATTGCTACTGTCTCGGAATAAATAGGTAGTAGAAAAATAATAGGAGTGCAGGATAAATGGGAGTGGGTTTTTAGTACCACCTGTAAAATTTTAGCCTTTGTCTTTATTGCTACCTCGTTCAATGTGCTTTACTGGAGTTCCCGAATATAAAATTGGGGTAAAGATCAAACTGCACACAAAAGATTATGATACACAGTAGCTTTATTTTTGTATTAAAAGACTAATCCGTAATATTATAATGTCGACCATTTTTTAGAAAGCATCGAAATTGTTTTTCAGCTCGTTTGCTGAAACTGCGCTTATCTCGGGTACAAGTGATATAATTGTTGTGCACTGGAAGACAGGAGAGCTCAAATCAACTCCGTTTCTAGCATGTTTCGGATCTAATCTCAGTTCGACTTTAAACCCACATGTAAACATCTACATAAATAACTCATTAATTTCGGGGTTATCCAACAAATTTTCAATAGACAAATACGGGTATCTTTAACCGAAACAGCCTCCGATGTCAGTGCTTTATAGTTTACAGTTGAACCCAGGTCGAAACATAATATAATTCTAACTTTGCGACAAATCGAAGAACACAATTACTCAAAAAGTTAAAATATAAGCCGAAATTTATCTGTATGAATAGAATGATAAACTTCTCATCAGTGATATGGACGGTACAGTGACCAAGAGCGATGTGTGTGGATTGTACAGTAATTACAGACAAGTGAACTATTTACACGACGGATACCATTAACTTATTGAAAATGCGTATAGAAATGGATATAAAATAGTCTGGCTTACCATGCGATCACTACCTTTATACAATTTCTCTAAAAAATATCTTCGTCAATAGTCACAAATGCATGGACCTTTGCTGACCGAACCATAAGAATTACTACCTGCATTGAAAAAGTAAATAATGCACAAAACATCAAATATAAAAGCGAACATGCTGTTAACAGTTCGCAATTTATTTCCAAATCACATAAATCCTTTGATGGGTGGTCTTGGTAATCGTTAAAATGATGCGATTGCTTATCGAGTAGCAGGTATCGAAATGCAGAATATTTACATCATTGATACGCAAAGTAACGTGCATCATTTAGGAGATGCATCAAGGCCTGTCAGTTACGGAATTATGAGTTAAAAAGTAGAATCGTATTTTCCACGTCGCAAGAGCAAGATGATTAGGAGAGAATCAGAACAACTGCGTTAAGAGAAAACCACTAAATTTCAAAAATTTAAATAAGACCTAGCCTAATTTGGGGAGACGATCAAATCTAAAATTATGGAAGAACTCGATGGTTGAATAGATTGATAGCTCACTTTAATATTTTGTTAACTTGAACATCTATGAGTTATTGTTTTTAACTTTGTATTTTATATAGATGCAAAGCGTTGAAAAAACGAGTGATCTGCCATCTCAAACCCAAACATACACTCAATATTTGCACCCGTCAACGCAATCATAGCAGCACCCACAATAGAATAATCCCTCAATCGCATTCATCCCTAGTACTCAACCCACAATTGCCAACAACAATACAAACAGACATATGTACGACAGCATAAACAAGGAGTACCAGCAGCTGAAGAATAAAGTAGAAGATCGCATTAAGTAGCTGGAAGCCAGTAACTATCAAGACCCTGCCAGAACCAGAGTCAACACTATTGTAGAGGATAGCTCACGGTGTCTCCCAAGGGCTCCTGTAATGTATTCACATCAGTATCATGGAGTAACTTGTGCAGGTCGATGCAACTCATTACAGTGTCAAGCATGTTAGTATTAATACAGACATCAGAATTTAGGGCACCGAAATTATCAATCTGTCATTAACGATGAGTATAATAGTCGAATGAGGATAAGCTCAAACGCCACTCACTATCCATAAAGTGCATACTACGCTGCATCTTAGCGCAAGTTCGAGTAATAAGCAAGACAGACATTTGGCAATCCATAAAATAAGAAACTGAGACAAAATTCTCAACCGGAATACAGTCAACCTTCTCTGCCTCTGGATAGCAAAACTCAAAGTCATAGCACAGCGCAGTTACTGACAAATCAAAGTATTAGTTAAGCTATGATTGAGAACACGAGAGTACAGAAAGAAATTACTGGGCATCTGAAGGCTCTCAGTGAGAAATTGTCTGATCTTAGTGTCAGTGCTGGTAAGAGATCAGAGTCCAGTAGTATTTTTGAATAAGCTAATAGACATCAACAGCATTTTATTAATGGAGGATAGAATAATGGTAATATTTATCACAAACATGGATATGAACCTCATAGCCAGCATCCTCATTATCATTAATAGCACCAATCACGACAAGGATACACAAACAAATTCGAAAATAATTATGATTATCGATACCCCTCGTACAATAGACCAGAAAATTCACATCGGCCTCACTTGAAAAAGAAACAATATGATAGTGGATGCCGATAGTGTGATTAACCATAACATATGCTTCCTTATTAAAGAACAGCTAAGCACCAGCAACGTCCAGCAACTGAACATAACCCTCATCCATATCCTCGCTACTACCCTGATAATTCTTAAGAAAGTGATTACAATTAGGAAATACCTCGAGAGAGAATCTCACGAAGACACACTCATGTAGTAGATTCCAAGGTTCACACTTAGACTGATCATCCAAGTAGCAGACACAAGAACAGCAGAAGCAGTCGTAAGATTGTACCTCCTCATCATGATAATAGCAAACATTCGAGTTCAAAGAATTCGCAAAGTCATTCGAAATTATATAGAAATCAAGGACGAGCAAAATCATTATCTGGTTCAGATCACAACTCTCACTCTCACAATTCAGGCTCAAAGAGGAATGCAAACAGTAGCAGTCGAAAACTATTCACATTTAGGGCTGATGGGCATGATCATAAACATAATAACCATCAGTACATTGATGATCAAAATATGGAATCTGAATACTATGCAGACAGAAAAATACGAAAACAGCATTATCACGAGCATGAGCCACATTATATTCATCGATCTAAAGATAAGCAATTGAATAAAGCAATGACAGGCCACTCGCGATAGCAATGTCCACTGCATAGCTCTAATGAGATTATGGAAATGTATGAACAACGATCTAAAAATAAAAAAAATGTATAAGTTTATAAAGATTCAAAGCACCGGAATCGCAAACACGAGAAATAACACATGACTCAATCTTTTCATCAACAATAAAAGTTAAGAAGAGAACTAATTGATAAACTGAGCAAGAACTTTTTTGCTGCCTATGGAGTAAAGTGACAACTATGAAAACTATGAAACCCCATAAGATAATTTTACAAATTTATTTTTTCATTTTACATGTTCAATAAAATAAAGTAAAATCACAAATAATCAGAAAGTAGTTTATCACTAAGAGTCATATTTTTACCTTGTTTATCCTTTTCTTACTTAGACTTGAATGGTAAAGTAAATGTAGTATCTCTTTTGTCTTAAATCCACCTTTCTTTTTCTTTTTGCTTTTTTTATTAATCTCGATTTTTCTTGCTTTATTAGAATTCGTCTCTGAGCTTTTTCGTTACTTTTCTATAAGGATTTTCGTAACAGTATATTTTCTATATTATGATAGGACTTTTAGGCTTTTAGCTTCGACCGGGATACTCACGATTTATCATGTGGAGTAGATCCTCATTGGTCAATATTTCACCAAAAACAGAATGTTTCTCATCTAGATGCTTACATTAAGCCAAAGTGATGAAAAACTGACTCTTGTTTGTGTCAGGACCTGAGTTTGCCATGCTCAGAATACCTGTTTTATTATGCGATAATTTCGGATGAAACTAGTCTTCAAACTAATGTCCAAAAGTGCTTTCTCCACCTGAACCTGTTCCTGTTGGATCTCCACCTTGAATGCAAAAGTTTTTTACTAACCTATGAAACTGAGTGTTGTTGTAATAGCCGGATTCTGCAAGTTATAAAAAGTTCTCAGCTGTTTTTGGTACTAAGTCACAATGAATAATGAAGTTCATGTTACCTAAATTTGTCAATATTTGAGCATATCCTTTCATTTTTCCTTTTTTTATCTATTGATATATTTTGTCTCTCACTTCAGAGCTTCTGAGTTATCTAAACGTCATCATTGATTTTTGATTAGGAGTGAAACTTGTACTTGTTAAACTCGCGGAAGTGAAGTCTGTTTATCGTTAATGTTTATAAATTTTGTTTTATAGTGCCCATTGAATAAAACCTTTGACATCTTCTCTTGACTCAAGCTCTTCTTTTCGTTTACGCTTTTTCTATAATTCTACTTATTATTGTTCTTTTTTAATCTTTTTCTGCTCGTCCATCTGCTATAAAACCCTCGATATTGTTTCAGTCTCATTAATGTGAGGGGCTAACTTTTATGGCGGTACAAATGGAAGGTTATTCTTAATGTAATCGAAATCACGCAATTGTTTCGATTTTTCCATCTTTGGGTCTTGGATAGTTATAATGTCTGCAGGAGTAAATGGCTCATTAGTCATCAAATCTAAATAGTTTTTAGTTTTCTTATTTAGCTAGACAACTGTATCATTGGCGTACACAAATCCTGAAGTCTTAATGCACACAATATGAGTTGAGTCTGTGAATATCTTGTAACTGATTGGGTCCTGAAACTAATTTATTGCATTTGGGTTTTCAGAACGTGTCCAATGCATTTTGATCAAATCACCAGGCTTAAGTGGTTTACCAGTAACAGGATTACGTTGATATTTTTTAATGAATGGCATGATGTAAAGAATATCGAATACGTCTCCTTACGGTGTACAGACAGGATCTTAAAATGGTGCCAACGATAGCGCACAGCAATAGAATGGCAGTCTTTAAAATGGTATCTTTTTGCTATCTTTAGTCTATCTATCATCTCTTAGTTCAGAGTATGTCAAGTGCATTTTATCTTTCGAGTGACGGTGCTTGCTCATCTTTCTTGCTCTTATATATTATAGTTTCAGAGTGTATTTTATAATCAGTTTGGATTGAATTAATATTTTACTCAAATAATAAAATTAAGAATGTTCAACCCTCAGCGAAAATCTAAAGTGTCGGACATCTTCATGCAAGAAAAGATATATAAATTACATCTTGATAAAATGAATAAAATCGAACACAGTCTTTCATTACGCAGCAAGAGATATGATGATGAATAGTAGCAGTAAAAATATTTAAAACGGATTTCAAAAAGTAAGCGAGAAGTTGAAGAAAGGATCAGCTCTGATATTCGAAGATAAAACTAAAGGCTGCTCCATAAACTGCTTGAACAAGACAATCGACCTGATGCGAATCCTGAAAATAAAAAAGACAAAAAACATTTTAATCATTACTTCAGTAGTAAAAGAGAAAATTCACGCATTCATCAATAAAATTATACTCTTGTTATGAGAATGGACAACCTAAACTCAGAAGTTCCTTCGCTGAAAGAGCTAAAGAAAGAATACAAACAGAGTCGGAGGTTCGCTAAAAACTGTCGTAAACTGCCATCAATTGTCAAATATTAGTAATAGTATCGAAGAAAGGTTTCGCAGCCTTCTTTGGACAGTCAAAGCAACTCATTACTCAAGAAAAGCACAACTAGATAATGAATATTTTTACACTCTACATTAATACATTAAATGTCGCGAAGATCATCATACTTCAATCAAACTTTTTCTTTTTATTGAATCTAATGAACGCTTCCCTTGTGATTACTCCTCTTCCGTCGGGGTCGCAGTTCAAGATCATTTCTCTGATTTCAGCCGGAGTGACGTCTTCCTTGAGTTATTCAGCGCAAGACATCAAATCCTCGGGAGAAATATAGCCTTTGTTGTCCTCATCAATATAACTGAAAATTCTATCAATGTCATCTTAGGTGTCCTGATCGCAAGGATGTGTGGTCATGAGCTTGACGAACTCTTTGAAGCTAATTTAACCTCCTTCATCGGCGTCGAAGTTTGACATAGCAACGTACACAAAGCTTCTTGGTGGATTGAAACCTCCATACTATTTGATAGCTTTTCTGAAATCGAGGGGAGTCAACATGCCGTCGTGATCATCGTCGAGGTAATCAAAAACCTGCTTGAACATTTCGATGTCCTTCTCGTTAGTATCGGCAGTGATGAACTCCTTGGGGTCGAAGTTAATATTTCGTTTGGTGTACCTAAAACTGCTTTTCATTTTCTTCTCGGGGGTAGCTCCTCGATCCTCACTCATTCTGAATGAGCCCTGGCCTCGTCCGTACTTTCCTGAGTTTCTGCTCATATTATAAATAATGCACTGACATATCTAATGCAGTGAATAAAATTTATAATGATTTAAAATAATACATAATTAAACACACCGCCGTAATCATCTGTTTTCTAATTGTGAATTTAGTTATTAAAAGACAGTTGAATTAGAGTTGAAAAGTTGTGATTGACGATATTGGTGCAGCTTTTACATTAATAAAGTTTGAATAAAATAAGTAAGTTAATATAAAGTTATAAACTAAGTAAGCAAATGCGACGAAGCCAATACTCAAGTCAGTCTCAATACCCTGTATAGGTTCAGCCTCCCAAACAAAGAGAATCTAGTAATTTCCTGTTTAACCCAATCTCAAAGCAGGATCTATCCAAACTGTATAATAATTTGACAAATAATCTGCCCTCGCCTGTGCCGTACCAAGGTCAAAAATCGAATAATAATTACTTGTTGTACCAGCGAAACTCAAGACCAATGGGCGGAATAAAACGGCCTTTCACTGTAAACCGCACGCACTCCTAGCTGAAAGATAAGAGTACACCCTACATTACATAGACCAGGAAAGGGATAAATAATTACCAACTCGTGATGCCAGTCTAGGCCACGCCAACAGTGACATGAAGAAAGATCTATGGATTTCGGCAGTACGTGATGGAAAAGGGAATTTTTCTGCTAGAGAAAACGAACAAAATAAAGGTCGAGTATATAGGGGTAGTTCATTCAAGTTGGAGGAAAAATCTAAAATACCAGCCAAAGAGCTCAGATAAGCGAGTCGATACAGTCATAGCTCAAGATTATCGAATAACCTTACGCCAACTTCAAAAGAAGAACGTAATTCTTTTCGACAGACTTATCGTACAAGTGGTATCTATGATCTGATCAATAAAAACTTGAAGTAAAAAGTCGACGAACCCAAACAAGTAAAAAAGAATGACTAGTTTTTCGAATATGTGATGCGCTTTTCGTACCGCACAAAGAAAGGGAGCGTACCTTCAAATCCTAGCAAAGTCAATCAGGATGCTTACATAATAAATCCGAACATTCAAAATAAAACATATCAGCATTTCTTCGGAATTTGCGATGGACATGGACCTCTAGGTCACTATGTTTCGGGATATATAAAAAGTGCTCTACCAAGTGCAGTGATGGCATCTAAAGCATTGCAAAAAAATCCAATAGATTCATTAATGAAAGCATACTAGACTAGTTACCAAAAACTAGTAAAATAATCTCAAGTTGATCTCACATTTTCTGGCTCCACTGTCATATCAGTATATATGTTGCAAGATCGATTGTATTGTTGTAATGTGGGTGACAGTAGAGCAATTATCGGTCAGTATCGATAGAAATAGAATAAAAAATGGAGTGCACTACAAATATCCTAGGATCATAAACCTAATTTACCCAAATAAGCCTAGAGAATAAGGAAAATGAATGGCAGAATATAAGCTTACAGAGATGAGCGAGGTTAATAAATCGGACCTCTTCGAGTTTGGGTCAAAAACTAAAATGTTCCTGGTCTAGCAATGACTCGAAGTTTTGGAGATTTAATCGGGGCTTCAGTTGGAGTCAGTCCAGTCCCTTAAATAAAATGTAAGCGATTATAATATCCTAGAATTTGGATTAAGTGACAAAGATCGAATAATTTTGATTGCTTCAGACGGAGTATTTTAGTTTTTATAAAACATCAAAATCATCTAGGAATTAGCGCCATTTTACGAAAGCAAGCAAATCCAACAAGCATCAGATCATTTATTAAATTTAGCGCATCGTAGCTGGACGCAAAATTCATCGATCGTGGATGACATTACTTTCATTTTAATATTCTTGAACTACAACGAACTGTGACGCATAGGTATCTTGCCTGGTGCGCAATGATTTTTAATAATTGATGTTATGCTTGTTGCTAAATTTTACACATAATTTGTTCTTTTTATGGCAATGCACTCAGGTATTATAAGAAATTGTAGTAATATATGAAGCCTAATTTGGTTGAGAATTTATATAATCAAATACTAAGTTAAAATAAATACTTGGGGCGTATTAGCATGAATAACAATCCTTCCATCCAAGACAAAATAGATAAAGCTCTAGAGAAGGCTAGAGAGATGTCCAACAAGGGTGATCAATTCAGAGAATAAAAGAACTACCAAGGAGCAGCAAAGTGTTACAATGATGTGAGCATAATTTTGGTAGCTATCATGAAAGAAACACAAAAACCAGACACAATTGCCACTTTACAGCAAAAAATAACAAAATTTCAAGATTTAGCTAAGGAAATGTTGGCACAAAAAAATGAAAATGCAGTAAAGCAAACAAAAATACTGCAATTTGGATTCCCTGAAATGCCGCAACTTCATCACCAACGAATTAGTCTACCATTAAAAATATAATAACCCGTCGTCCCAAAAGTACAGCCAAAGCAACAAGCTCAACAAAAAATTGACGTGGATAGCGATGTAGTAGCGTTGATGCCTAAGGATATCAAGGCATCATTTTCTGACATAATTGGAATGAGTGAATTGAAGTAAATATTATACGAAGCTGTGATCACACCTCAAAAACGACCAGATCTCTTCGAAGGAATACGATCCCCACCTCGAGGTATATTACTGTATGGTCCTCCTGGTAACGGGAAAACTTTTATCACAAAAGCATTAGCTAAATAATCCGGATGCTCTTTTTACGGACTCTCAGCCGGGTCGATCCTCAACAAATATGTAGGAGAGACATAAAAGATGTTGAGAAAAGTATTCGACTCTGCAAAAAAGAACAGTCCTTCGATAATATTCATCGATGAAATCGATTCAATGCTTACTGCTCGATCTGAAGGTGATAACGATTCGGCAAGAAGATTAAAAACTGAGTTCCTTATCCAGTTCGATAATCTAGAAGGAAGCAGAACAATTGTAATTGGAGCGACAAATTTACCTAATGAACTTGATCTAGCTGCTTTACGTCGATTTAACAAATTAGTGTACGTAGGTCTGCCTGACAAAGAGTCTCGAAAGGGAATTGTCTAGAAAAATCTACAAGAAGTCAAGAGTGATCTAAGCAGCTCATAGTTGACTAAACTAGTGAAAGATTTAGATGGATATTCGGCAAGCTAGATTACCGATATCGTAAAATAGGCTAGCATGATGCCTATCCGTTAGATCAGCAGAAACTCAATTGAGACGGTTGACAAAAATAAAATAAGACCTGTTCAATATTCTGACTTCACTAGAGTGGTTAAAGGGAGAAAACCTTTACTCACTAAGTAGGATCTCAAAAAATATTAAGGCAAGTTCAACAAATGATAATTTTAGAATTTTATAATTTCTTCTATTTACAACCAGAACAAAATGCACGAGTTTTAAGTAATCAAAGAACTTGGAAGTGGGAGTTTCGGACGAGTCGTCAAAGTCAGACGCAAATAAGACGCTGGAGTGTTCGCTATGAAAACCATTAAGATGATGCAGCTCAGTGCCAAATAAAAAGATAATGCTCTCAATGAAGTCAGACTACTAGCATCGATAGATTCGCCTAATGTGATAAAATACAAAGGAGCCTTTTTCCAATAATGTGGCAATATCCTTTCGATAGTCATGTAGTTCGCTGATGGTGGCGACTTGACTGGGCTCATCTAGAAAAAAACAGCAAAAAATGAACGGTTCGAGGAAAATTTTATTTGGAAAGTTGCATACGATATCCTAAAAGGACTGAAGTTTCTGCACCAAAGCAACATCATACACAGAGATGTGAAGTCAGCAAATGTGTTCTTCGTAAACGGCGTGGCTAAGCTTGGAGACTTGAATGTTTCCAAAGTAATGGAAGGAAATTTTGCAACAACCCAAACAGGAACTCCTTATTACACTGCTCCAGAAATCTGGCAAGGGAAAAAGTATGTAGCAAATTGCGATATATGGTCACTTGGATGCCTTCTCTATGAACTCTGTTGTTTGCGACCTCCTTTCATGGCCAAGGATTTCCCTGGGCTAATGAAAAGAGTAACATCAGGCTACTACGATCCCATTCCTTCAAAATATTCAAAAAAATTGTCGATGCTCATTAAAAAATGTTTAACTATTGATCAGATGAAAAGACCATCTGCTTCATAGTTACTTCAAACTGATGTCTTTGACATGATGAACTCGCCGTAAGAGGGCGAAATTTAACTACTAGATACGATTCGATGCCCAAGAGTTCTGAAATTGCTTAATAAGCAGCTACCAGAGAATCAGTACGAAAAGAAGCCAAAAACACTTAAAATAATAAGCGATAGCGATAACGATCGAAGTACCTAGAACTCATCCTGCGTGGTGCCTCGCAGTCTCAAGATAATTGACTCATAGAGAAGCATCCGTGCACCATCGATATAGCGAATTAGAATGGTAGAGCAACCGGTGATGCATAGAATAGTTCAACAAAATATTCCAATGATGAACCCTTCTAACAAGGCTATTCCTGCCCACAACGTACACTTATTTATTAATATAGGTTATTGTGAATGCACCTGGCGGATATGTCAAATTGCCTAAAGTTGCCTCCTATAAGATACTTCACTGATTTCATTCTTGATCATTATTTAATATGCCAATTTGTTACCTAGTAACACTAATGCACTGCACATTAAAGTATTCACTTGAGTTTATAACAAATAACTAAATATTTGAAACAGAGCCAAAAAATTGAATTTTCTTAGCAATGTCTCATCAGAAGAACACTCTTTCGAACATTTCAAAATACAAATAATTCCTGACGAACAAGAACTGCCCTGAGAATCTACCTGACTACGATGACTAAGCATACTGGGATGCTCGATATTAACTTGAACAACAGGAAGTATATGACTGGTATGTTGACTATGCAGCCATTAGGAATCTGTTTTAGTAGTTCGTTAACCCGCAAATGAAGATCATGGAGCTAGGTTCAGGGAAAAGTGCTATTATTGCCGATCTGTACAAAAATGGGTATAAACATTTAATTGGATCTGATTTTAGTTGGACACTCATCAACCAAAGAAGAAATTAATAACGATATTTGAAGAGAGGAGTAAGATGGGAACGAATAGATGTAACAAGGAGATGGCCAGATTTCGGAATTGACTGTATTTTCGAGAAAGCAACACTGGACTGTCTACCAAATAAAGAGGTAAAAGAGACAATTAGCTATATTCATGAAATACTGAGAAAATAAGGCGTATTTTTTCACATCACAACAGCAAAACCGGAGAGTCGTATCAGTTTACTCAAACAGTGGGATGTAAAAGTGTACGAGCTTCCTAAAACAATAATACCAATCTTCAGCTAAATCGATGACTCTAAAGCTTACTACCTATACATTTGCATAAAATGATAATATTGATACACATATTTATATTTGGATACTATTTTTTAGTTAGGATTCATTAATATTGAAGCTATCATGTGGCTTGTGCATCACCAGCATAAACGGCAGTTCATTGCAATTTCCATATCATTCCACGTGAACTTCTTTCTCTTTGTGCGTTTTCTTCTTGTGAGATTGAATGTGATCTATCAATTAGATCTCTATTGATTAAAGATTCTGCTTTATCTTTTATTAATTATACTCTCGCACTGAAATTAATACTGAATTTGATAGCTTCTTTGCTTTCAATCTTAACTATTATATTTGTTCAGATGTTTTTTATCGGAATAGTTCACGTACTCTAAACTCTCTATAGTTTTCATCATCAGATCCAAAGAAAGAAGGTGTCTCAGCTCCAGTAGACATAGTTCCGTCATTCCTGACTTGCTAGAAGCTTTAAATAGCAAGTGCTCCAACATCGCCTGCCATAGCTTAGTTCGAATTCGCCATTTCCTCACCCTTACCAAAACTAAAATCAAGTTTCGCTTATTTATTTGCATCCTCTTCGTTTATTGACTCTAAATTGTATACTAAAAATAGAGTATCAACGCAATCTGTTAGTATTTTATTTTCCATTTCACAGAAATAGTAACTCTTGTCTGGGTTGCGATCGGGGAATATTATACGACTGTTGTTCATCTACACGAAATTTAGCTCATAACCAATACTACGAATACTTGTTAAGACGTCTGTTTTTGAGGGTAGAAATCCTACGAATAGGGTTGACTTTGTTTTAGAACAGAATATTATTTGGATCTGGGTTTAGTCTGCAGTTAAAACCAATTATGGATTTTATTATATGTACAGTGTCAGTAGCGGAAATTTTGGTGAAAGTTTGGCATTTATCATACGCCAGATCTCAGGAGAAATGAGGGTCCATTCTGAATTTCTTTTAATTTGAGGACTAAAAATTATTTTATTGAATTTTAAATAATTGCTCTTGTGCTCCAGTTATGCGATGATTCCCTCTTCGAATTAAATTAAGAACATATCGCTAAATGATGGCAAAAGTACACAAATTTAGACAGATTAAGCGCAGGAAAAACAAGATCAGTTATGTCTTTAGTCTTCTCATTGACGTCTTTAAATTATTGCCACCTATATTATAGATAGGGAAGTACCATTTTGTGGGCACTAAGTATGCAACACCGTATTTAAATTGTAATTCCAGTTACAGTAATTGTTCAACGTTAGATGGCATAGAGCACCAGAATCTAATAATTCAACCAGCAAGAGTTTGGAAATTATTATAAATTTGGCACCCTATCAATATTATATCTGCAATTACTTTTGGTTAACTTTGCAGATTTAGAGAGAGAGGTAAATAATCAATGACATTTTAAAAATATTTCATCTATACTTAGTAGCATGAGAGACTTGTTATATTATCTCATGAAATGACCGATTAATATGAAATTAATAATCATAAATATTAAATGTAAATCCTCGCATTAGTGGGCATACTGTACTTCCTCATAGGCGCATGCGTTTGTTTACTGATCTGCGCTAACCCTAACGATCCGGGTGTAATCGGCAAGCTGCGTTCGTTTGTCTTCAACACAATCCCAACCAAATTCTCGTATTTGACCATTTATTTAGTAACGTGGTAAGGAAAGTATTCGGAGAAGGCGTACTCAATAAACTCGGTTATGTTAAAGTGTATCTCATGGAGACTAATCACCCACTTGTGCAGTGGTTCTACTACTTAATTGCAGTCGGAGGGTACATTGTGCATGATGTAGGTTCATGGGATATACGTATACCGGAATATTGAAGCACATGCCCAATAGATTTGTACCCGATGCTTGTGTCATTATCGCATATGTCATGGCTGGCATCTGTTTCTGGGTTTACTATAAGGCATGCTCAGTGTCGCCTGGTCAAATTACAGAGCATTCTTCTGAAAAATTCACTAAGGAACATGCGGAACACTACGATGGTGTGATGTACAAATAGAAAAATAAATGTACAACCTGCAATACGATAAAACCTGCTCGATCAAAACACTGTAATATTTGCAAGATGTGCGTCTCCAAATTTGATCATCATTGCATCTGGTATATGTTATTTAATGTAGGATTCGACAATGCGTAGGACAAAAAAATTATAAATATTTTGTTGCCTTTCTTTTTTTGCACTCCATTTGGTGCAGCTACTTATCCGTAATTGGGACTCTATCTTTGTATGCTGCATTAGAAAAAATGAGATTCTGGGAGCACTCCTTTAGAATAGGAAATTAAATAGTAAAGGCAAATAATTTACTTGCCTTACAGTACTTGTTTACAATGGAGACATTCTTTTTCTTCATTAATGTGATGTGCGCTATTATGGGCATTACTTTGTTCATTTTTGTATGCTACCACTTTTACTTAATCGGTCAAGGTCAGACTACTAACTAAAGAGTCAAGAAGAATGACTGGATTGACTATCTTAGGAAATAATTGAAGGCAATTAACAAATTTGAGAAATAGAATCCAAAATTACCGAATGAAATACTATTCAAGAAATAAAAGATGAACCCTAAACAGTTTGAAGAATACAAAGAAGACTGCAGTTAACGACTAGCTATTTTGTAGAAGCAACTCAAGAACCCAGGTTTTATTGCCAATATGAAGAAAGTATTCTCATAGCCTGATAAATGATTGCAATATTATTCAAAATCACATAATATATTCAAGCATTGTTAGTGTTTTCCTTGTCTGAGTCTGAAAACTAATCAGAACACTTAATGCGAACTACTTTTTATTTGATCTTCTTGGCTGCAGGAGCAGGTTCTTTTGGTGCTGGTTTGGGGTCGACAGTCACCACTTTCACAGGCTTATACTCTCTGTGCTTAGATTGTTTTGGTTGGGGTTGCGGTAGTACAGTTTTGCATAAAAATTTAAACAGCATCTGTTATTTCTCAAGCCTAGCTGCTTCTTCATTGGGTAGGTAAAGTTTTTCACCGGCCAGGAAATCAAAAAAATCAAGCAGTTCAGTTTATGGCAGCATGAACTGGTTGGCTTCTTCGAATATTCCAATTTTGTGTTTTTCCATGATTCAATGTATTATAACTTCCATAAATTACTGTTCAGACTAAGATAACTCAGATTACAGATTTAGATATTATTTATTTATGATAGTGCAACTCAAAAACTTACGTAGATGTGCACGCATGTTCTGCACTGAAGCAAAAGATAGCATACAAAGAGAAGTCATGGAATACGATGTTCTTGTTGTTGGCGGTGGTGTTGCTGGACTCAGTACTGCTATCAAAATCAAGCAAATCTCAAAACAATATGATCGTCCTATAACGGTTTGCGTCATTGAAAAAGGAGCAGAAGTAGGAGATCATGTTCTCAGTGGTAACTGCTTTGAAACTCGAGGATTTGACTAGCTGTTCCCGAAGTGGAGACAGTTTGAACAAGATAAACGCCCACCTATTGATACTCCAGTTGCGGACTAAAGCTTCTATATTTTACGAAACTAAACTAAAAGCATACACGTGCCTCACTTTTTGTTCCCGAAGACAATAAAGAACCACGGCAACTACATTATTTCACTCAGCAAACTTACAAAATGGATGGGAGATCAAGCAACCGAATTAGGAGTTGATGTTTTCCCAGGTACTCCTGGTGCAGAAGTGTTCTACGGCGAGGACGGAAGCGTCGATGGAGTCATAACGGGAGATTTCGGTATTTCTAAGAAAAAGTAAAAGAAGGAGAACAACTATCAGCCTGGTATTCAGATCAAAGCTAAGCAGACTGTATTAGCTGAAGGATGCAGAGGCTCATTGACTGAAAAAATAATTAAGAAGTTTGATTTAAGAGCAGAATGCGATCCTCCTAAATACGGAATCGGATTAAAATAAGTTTGGTAGGTAGATAATAAAAACTTTAAATCCGGATACGTGCAGCATACAGTCGGCTGGCCTTTGCAAGACGATGTCTATGGTGGCTCCTTTTTATACTGCATGAAACCTAATATTGTGCATGTGGGTCTAGTAGTTGGGCTTAATTACAAGAACCCGTACATCAACCCTTACGAATAGTTCCAAAGAATGAAATTGCATCCCGCTATCCGCAGGTATATTGAAGGTGGTAATTGTCTATCGTATGGAGCCAGAGCTTTAAACTCCAATGGATATTTCTCGATCCCTAATCTGGTCTTTCCGGGTGGACTCTTAGTTGGATGTAGTGCTGGATTCATGAACGTACTTAAAATAAAGGGCTCTCATAATGCAATAAAATCAGGTATAGAAGCCGGTAAGGCTATATTTGACAAGTTAACTCAGCCTGAAAGACAAAACGAGCATCCGAGAAGAGTGGATCAATACGAAAAGAACATAAAAGAGTCTTGGGTTTGGGATGAACTAGTGGCTTCAAGAAATTTTAAAAACTCATTCAAAAATCTATATACAGGACTGGCATATGGAGGAGTCTTTAAGTTTCTAAATGGCAAATAGCCCTTCGATATTAGAAATAAGAATAAAGATTGCGATACTACAGAGCCAGCGGCTGGACATAAAGTATTTATCATTTAACTTAGCCCATCAATTATCCTAAACCAGACAGAAAATTGACTTTTGATTTATTAGAAAACTTGGCTCGCTCTGGTACTAACCACGACCATGATCAGCCTAGCCATCTCGTAGTTAAGAATGGTAAATAAAATCGACCAGCTGAAAGTTTGAAAACTTACGCAGCTCCTGAAGAAAGGTATCAATAAAGTATATGAAAGGTTTTGTCCTGCAAAGGTTTACGAGTTCGTGACTACATAATTGGGCGAAAAGAAATTGCAAATAAATGCCCAGAACTGTTTACACTGCAAAACTTGTTCAATTAAAATGATTGATGAATATATCGAGTGGAAGACTCCCTAAGGCAATGGCGGTCCTAAATAGTACATTATTTATAATTCAGCAATCTTATGTGAATAATTTTGTTCAGTTTCTGTAATGTTCTGCTATTTTATATTGTGCTTGCATTCTTAACATAATTTATATAAGTTAAATCATATAAAGATTCTTAATAGTTATTACTATATTAAAAATGAACTTGATCTTGCCACCTACGATTATTGGATGTGGAGCTGCTATTTTGCTTTTCGGAGCATGTCAAGATTTACCTCGATATGCATATTTATCACCCATACCATTTTGGCCCCTTATGGTGATGCCTTCTGGAATGCTGTGGAAGAACGTACGCGCAGATTGAAATAGAAAATACTTGCTCCTATAAATGAAGGACAGTTCCCTCCTGAAATGAAAAGTTATAGAGAAATGCTAATTTTCAGCCGTAAGGCTGCGGTGTATTAAATATTTCTTAACCAAATTGGTTACTACTCGTTCCTTGGACTTGCATTTATGGCCTATACTTATGGAACTCGAGTTCTATATGATAAGAAAACTTAACGAAAGTCACTTAGTTAATTCGTGCGATAAACATTTCTCGGATTCATTAAACTGCGAGTTATATTCGGCACAGTTAGTCTACTGACTGAATTCTGGGGATCGAAACTTGGACTTATAAAGACGCCAGAAGGTGGAGTCATGCTGTCACCTAACACTATTCGTATGCTGGTAATAAAATAGACATTACTCAATCTGCTTTATATGACATCATTAGCTAAATTAGTACATGATCATTACGGTTTAGCAGCCCCACTAGATAAACAATGAGAATGATAATTTATTGTGTTACTATACGCCTTATCAAAAAATTACGATTTTCAATTATAGTCCATTAGTTGGAAAGAACAATCGATATAATTGAAATCGCAACAATCATAACAATCATGCAGCCAAATACATTATCTGATAGAAATGGTCTTATCGTATTGGATATCGGTGGCACGCTTTCCAAGGTGTGTTTCGTTACTCATCTGCAATAAGTCGATATCGCACATGACCCTCGTCTTACCAGTACTCCGCCCTTAACTAAGTCAAATTATAAACGCATACGCTCTTCTTTAACTATTTCAAAATCGTGGAAGAATGTTGGCAATTTCTTCGTACCAACTTCAGCAAGACTGACAACTATTCGCGTATTATAATAACAGGAGGAGGCGCGTATAAATACTCTGAATAACTCGCAGCTATTTCTAAGGAGACTAACAAACAGGTTTCAATAGTACAGGAGTTTTAGAGTTTAGTCGGAGGGTTGACTTTTTTTAAAGCTAATTCTAAGTGTCAGGAATTTATCGAATCTTTTATCAGCCATGAAGAAGGGAAGTCAAAATTCCAAAATCGTATAGTCAACTACCGCTCTATCGATAATTGCCCTATACTCGTAGTCAACATTGGCTCAGGAGTTTCCATTTTATTAGTCGAAAATAATTAAAAAGGTGAATTAAAAGCAGATAGAGTTGGCGGTACTTCATTAGGAGGTGGGTTTTTTATGGGGCTTGCTAATCTGCTCGTTGGTGAAAACAATTTCCATCAATTGCTTGAGATGGCACAAAAAGGAGACATAAAGTACACAGACTTCACGCCAACTGATTTCCCATAAGTGAACGATGAACTAAGCGAAGCTTCAGTGCTAGTTTCATTGGGCAAGCTGAACAGAGACAGTAACCCAAATGATATTGTAAGAAGCCTATTTTTTATGGTGACTTTCAATATAGCTCAAATCGCACTTTCATACACATAAATTAAAAATGTTAAGCATGTTCTCTTCACAGGGTTTTATTGTAGAGGTAATAACTTTTTCCTGCAGTGCTTTGCCTAAGCTTTCAATTTCTTTAGCAAAACAAAGAAGACAAGTCCAAGATTTGTGTATAGTATGATTCACGATGGATTTCTTGGAACTTTGGGTGCTTTGCAGCTGGAGTCATCAAAACTAAAATGATTATTTTATAAGATCAAAATTTTAATTTGAATCAAATAGATACACATTAAATTCTTTATATCAAGTTTTGTTCTTAGCATGTTCCAAATTTTAGCTTTCGTGAGCAGAATGAAGTTTGGCTTTGATATCGGTCTTACAAATAGGACATTTAATTGATTGCTTGAGCCATGATCCGATACAGTCAGTATGATAAAAATGGAAGCATACTAAGTAAGTGATATTATCATTTTGCTCAATCATGTCCAAACAGATAGAGCACTTTACAGGTTCGCCCTCATAATTAACTGAGGGTAATTCATAAAGTTCTTCCGAAGTCAAACGTTTCTTCTATGGAGGTTGGTATTAGCTTGCATTCATGTATTCCATATCTCCTTCAGTGTAAGACGGATTTGGTTATCGAGTTATTAAATATGAGTCATTGCCATTGTACTAAACATGACGAGTTCTATCAGAGCCATATTGTCTTCTTCTTTCCATTTATCTCCTTTCTAGTCTCATTAATCTTTATCTTTCCTATTAGGCTTTTAATTCCTAACGTATTCTCAATTAGGTAGCCAAATTTTCAGCTTGCTTATTCCTTTGAATAGAGACTTCAGACTGCTAAAATTTGGATGCTGATTTCTTCCATTGCGTTGGTAGTATATTATTGAAACCATTATTATATTTCACAGTAATGTCCTCCTTAATATCTTACGCAACTATTTAATTACAGTTGCCATCAATACCAATTTTGAGACTGCTTGTGCCATTTAATGTAATATTATTTCCGTTACCGACTAGATTAAGTTCAATGTGAGAGTCTGTGATGTCCACAATATTGGCATTGCCAGAAAGTAGAAATTTGGACTTGCATTGCTTCAGGCTTATTGTTTTACCATTGCCAGTCACTGAAATTAACTATTACCGTCCCACGTATTCCAGTTTGCTCTGCTATTAAGTATTCATATCCTATATTATTATATCCTAAATGTTCTTGTAAGTAAAAAAATAAAATATTATAGGTTAATGTTGTAGAGGTTCCAGATGTGCTATACTGGATTTGTTAACAAGATAAAATTAATATCTCAGTCTATTTCAAACGAGATCTTTACTGTTTATATAGTGTTTAATAGGACAAGTAGATAAAAATGAGACTAAAATATAGCTAAGTTATCATTAATTACTGTAGATATCGAACTTGCTGCCCTTGAGCCTATGCTTTTCCCTAAATAACAATATTTTTACATTAATTTCTTCCAAACATTGGTCACATCAATGGCGCTGATGAATTTATTATACTATTCTTAATTTTGTCGCATCTTGATCTGTGATTTCAATTGTTTTCCACAACTCACCTGTGCATGTTGGTTTCCAGGAGCTGACTTTGAGTTTCGGGGTTGACGCATTTACCCTTGAGTTATTGATGGGGAGTTCATCGATATCTAACCGAGGGGATGGTATTTTCGAGGAGATGTATATTACGAGACTGACTGATTAAATCCTTAATTCATCTATTACTTGTTAATTCCCTCAATCGAACATGAAGGTTTTATGTATCGTGATGGCTTACCACGAATTTTAACGTCATAGACTATGCGCTTCTGGATATTCTTAGGCTCAAAGTAGTAATCACCGACTCCAGGCATGCTATTTTGTGGAACTCTAATCTTCTTTCTACCCTTCAGAAGTGTTATTTTCTTTTCAGTAACAGTTTGCAAATTTTATCTTTCTCTTGTCCACTTAGATTCTCCAATATATGACATGGAGTTCTATTTCTTTAGTACTTTCTTATAATTTGTACCCTTATCAAGCCTATCTTTACTATTAGTATGCGAGACATTGATGCTGCCTCTTCTAAACTTATTCGCCATTTGTTAACTATCACATTTGGCTTTATCATTTTATTCGCTATGTTCGGTTTTGTGCCTGCATTCTGTCTCATGATCACCATGCTCATCATCATGGTATTTGATTAGCGAGTTCAAATTATTAATGCGGTTGCCTACGTGCATTGATGCTGTCTTTGGAATGTTCTGGTAGTACGAATAGTCGAAAGTTAGAAATATCTTGTTTTTTGAGTACTCGCATCCTGCCAATACAGCATTAGACGGTGAAATAGGGCACTCAACTTGAGGTAAGTTGCACACTTTGTGGTTGCGCTTTAAAAATTTTGGTGATTCATGCATTTTCTATCTGCAGTCGAAGATGTACCTTTACATAAGCGCACCCGATCTCTTTGCTAATCTATGTTCGATTATTAATCGAATAAAACTTAACACACTCTTTCGTAAGCTAGCAATAAATAAGATTTAAATTATCAAATCTTATTCAATTCGTTATGGATTGCTTTGATTAATATGTAAAAAACGTTGATTTATTTAATTTATTTAGATTTCTTTTTTTCTTTTTCTAAAACTGTGAATCTACCAAAATATTTCTAATAGACTAAGTCAACATTTAATATAACAAATTAAAAACGCAAATCAATCAATATAATGTTATTCAATTAATTATTGGCAAAATTTGCTTTAATTAGTATGAAATTGATCAGTAATATTTCGTTTGGAATTGAGTTTGGTTTGTCTTTTATCTCCACCGCTATAGAAGCTTAATTTAGTGTTTTTGCTTATCATTCATGCGCTTTTGAGCTTTCATAGCTCCACATCGTCCTATCTTTTAGTTTGCTTAGCTTCTTACTTTTTCATATCTCATTAAAGCCTATTCAAATTTTCTCTTTAATTTTTTATCGTACTTTGTAGCTTATATTATTTTCTATATTCTTTTATGAGCTTAACTTTTAAGCTATGACAGCTTCTGATTGACCTCGAAGAAATCTCCTTCATAATGGATTTATTTAGTGGGCAAGTTATGATCTACTTACTCGTCTGAGGATATGCACACAGGCTCAAGTCCGGCATTTTGTCTTTATTTCTACATCTGCGAGAAAATGTCTAAAGCCTGACCTACTTCATGAGCGAAAATATTAACAGGTCGAGTTTTAATTACAGGCAGTTTCGTTGTGCTTGGTAGATTGAGTTTGGGTGTGCTTATTTCACAGCTTTGAGCATGCGTATGTTTCTTTACTTTCTTAAACTCATCTGTAGAGAGTTCTAGTTTATTTTTCTGCAATCTTCGATGCAGCCATTTCGCAACAGATACAATATTAATTTTATTAGATTCAATATTGACAACAGAGTCGACTTTCCTCTGACTTTTAACATTTCCGTCATAAGTAGCATACAGGTACACTTCATGCAGTTATACATTTTTGACAGCTACTCCCATTTCGTTGAGTATGATACCCAGTTACTTGATGCTCATTTTTTAATGACTAATTTTATTGCGTTGGCAATTTTTCATCAACAGTGACTCAATATATGCTTACGGGTCATCGGATGATTTGTAAGTGGCTGGTGAAAATTGAATAGTGTTGACTTGCTAATTTGGCAATGTTTTTATACGACGATGCTGTACATGATTTTGAGGTTATTTTGACATTAAAATATATGTAAATTAGTTATTAATATTACAGTAGGTACATGAATAATCTATTAATTATTGTGTAATATCCCTCATAGAGAATCACTTTCGTATTTTCTATTTTGATGTCTCACTCTTTTTCTAAGGCTCATCATCCATACTGATTATTTTCTTATAAAAAATTGTGAAGTACGGCGTGAATTTCTTTACCGCAAAGAATATTGTAGCGGCACCTATTAGACTATTGACAGCAATTGCAGAGATGGCCCAAATTGACCAAATGTCCTCGTATTTCTTTTTCTATTATGACCCAAGAGATATAACATTTGATTTATCATTTGCTATTCTGTTGCTTCTGAAGATTAATTAATTCACAAAATTCACATACTGTAAGATAGAGAGAATAAGGAAAATGCAAACGAAGCTTAACAGAAAAGTGACTAATGTTAATTTTTAATAAGTTTTGTTTAACAAAGTGTACTTTGTAAGCAGGATGATATTCTCAGTGTGCTCCTACAATATTTGCGCTCGCTATTTTAAAGCCATAGTCTGTCTCTTTGATTAGCTGTAGATTTATTACAAAATTTTAAGATCTGACTTTTTGATATCAAATTTCGTTAGCTTAATTGCTTATTTTTGTAGGAAAAGCGAAAGCCTACGATACCAATTTTTGATTTATGTGTCATCAACGTCATATTCGACAAACTCGCAGCAGAAGCAGAAATTGGAGACATCGAGATCCGACCATTTATCATCCCTAATTTAAACATAGATATTGGCAGGACAATCTCGCCAGTCCATGAAGAACCTAATAATTTGCGTTTGATCTTCGAAATCTAAATTTTTTGCCTTCATCTCTATAATATTTGATGCTGTACTTGATGCAGGACTGTTTTGCTGCATATCTTTAACTTAGGTAGCTGCAGGATGAGACCCTCGAGCATTGTTATCATGTGCGGGTGGGATTTTGTGTGAGTTTGGGATTTGTTTGGATTTGGGATCCTGGTCCATCAGTAGATAATTATAATTATAAGCGGATGCTATTATATATAACACTACAATTGGCATATCTATATTTTATTACTTCTAATTGTCACACTATTAATTGTATATATTACTAAATTAATTATTTAGTTGACTAACATCTAGCTTATATATGTCATCAATTCGCCTAATTTTGTGAATATTTAAACATATAATTAGCTCGTGTAGCGCATAGGTTGCGATAGGTCGAGATTCGTTTTAGAATAAATTGATTTATTATGATAATAAAATACATAAATTCCATAAATTCTGAAAAAATAATTATTAAGTTTCATAAATAAAATATGCTGCATTGATGAATACTAAAATGTACATCCAATATAAAATGTGTATATTATCAGTAGTTTGTTAATAAAGGGTCGTCTTGAAGTTTGATAGATTATATGTCATAATAAAAATGAGTAACATTGTTAAAATTTATGACAAATTTGTTGCATTCTGAGATATATATTATTATTTGATTTTGGACACTCACTCTAATATACCGTTGATGTTTTATTCAAATACCGGGGCTCATCGGGCACAAAATACATTTCCTATTTTATTTCGTGGAAAACTACAGAAATATTAAATTTAAATGAACGGCCAGAGCAAAATTATCAGCATCTTTTTAGACTACCCTAACCCAGAGAAATTTTAGACCTCTGTTTTGTTGCCAGTTTACAGAGTTGATCAGAAGGGCGAGTTCGGGAAACCGCAATGGAAGGCCAAAGTTAGTGTATTTAAATGAAGAATTTAAAATTAAAATATTTGGTGTGTTTATAATTTAAATAATAAATAGTGGAATTTTATAGAAGCATGTCCGAGGAGTAACTTTCTCAATGCCAAGAACCCGAAATTGCAGGTTTCGTCGCCAAAACTTTCTAGATTTTAAAGGTAATTCTTTCCTTATTTAGAATGACGAATATGCCAAAATTATATTCTGGGGAGCCTCCGGTCGAGATTTTATCATCAAGGATATAAACAAGTTCCAAGAAATCGTTCTCCCAAAATATTTTCGTCATCGGAAAATTAATAGCTTCATACGGCAGCTCAACATGTATGGGTTTCACAAATCTCGGAAAGATAATGCCAAAAGCATCTTTAGTCATCCTAAGTTTATGCGAGACAGAGAAGATTTACTTAACACGATCAAAAGAAAAATTAAATGTCTCTAATCTACTTTGAAGACTCCCGTAAAATAAAAGTGCGAGAGCCTCGACAAAAAATCACAATAGACAGCAGCTAAGGAGCAAGAGTCAGTCCGTAAATTGCAGCAGGAGCCTTCGCAGGCTATCCTCCGAGGTTTCTTCTAGAGCCGCGAATGTATAAATTCAGTATTTAACTTGAATTTATCTTTAAAACGACTGTCTTTAAACGAACTAGATCAATAAAAAGGATGCCATCAAATTTAATAAGATAAGGTGAGCATCGAGCTCGGAATCTAGGACAGGGAAGGAGACTTCCACGAAGCGGATAAAATATTAAACCCCTCATTCTTCTTCAGCTCTTGGAAGTAGCCGCAATCGTTAATGCGATGATAATATTTATCAGTTTTGGTGTATATAATCACTAATCTTGTCGAGGTCCGCATTGTCAATAACTGTGCTAACAATTGCTAGTAATTAGTGATAAGCTCGATCGTAGTTATCTCGTTATTATGACATCTTCTTAGCTTTTTCTTTGAACTAGTTTTACATTCTTTTATCAATCTAATCGTTTGCTTCAACTAGCGTCTCCCTCAGTTGGTTTTTTACCTTCTCGATGTGTTTATGAACGTTCTAGATGTTACTTTTCGTCTTGGCACGCTTTTCTCTAGTTTTCTTGTCATGTTATACTCTAGCTCGTAGTTGTTAGCTTTACTTTATTTTCTATTATATACTATTTTGTAGAGTACTAATAATTCGCTCGTTTTCTGAAATACGCATGAGGTAATGCTTGACGATGTCTGTGAAGGATTTATTGAATTTGTACTCTCCTTACCTAGTTAGTTCATAAGCAAATGATAAACTGAGATTACTCGATGGCTCAGATGCACTACGAAAATTGAGAGATAATTTATCCTGTTTTTCCTCTAGTTCAACAATACGAGAAGCTGTATGCTTGGCGCTTAATTGATACTTGTTGATTCTACTTTTGATATCGATGATGTCCTTCTTGATAGTGTTGACCCAATCAGTAAGTTCTAGTTTATCGCGCTATGCCATTTCCTTAAGTTCACCTAATATTTATACTTCTTCCATTTAAGTCATATTCATGGCTTCTCTTTATGCCTTTTACTTCCTAGCTTAGGCGTAGTTATTAAAATACTGACATGCTGCCTCCAAATGCACATTCTCCATCAGCATATCCGCATGTGGGTCACGTTACGACGGGAACAATGACTTAATGTGAGATATCAATGCGTTGTGACGTTGCTTGTATAGCTATTAGGATTAATGTAATGCCTATTATAGAGAAGCTTCGTCACATGTGCTCTATTGATTCATTATGTTTGATTTATTTATAAACCAGTCCAACTATAATAATCCGTATCTAATATTATTTACACAGCTCTTAATTTTGACATAACTAATCAAATTAAGGTTACATGTTATTGCATTAGTATTGTTTGAGAGTGAGATGAATAATAGTAATACAGACTTGATTAATAATTTTATTCCCAATGGATGAAATCTTAGAAAACTCGTACTTCAACACGAACATAAAAGACAAATATTCGTTCCCTAAATCAGATAGATTTCCAGATCTCAAACCCAAGTATCGCATATTAATTACCAGCAGATATACTATTGACTATTATGACTCCAGCTCGATGTCTAAATCTCGCACCACGTCCTTTGGATACGGAGCTAAGTATGATTTCTTGAAGGAAGCAAAGAAAGGACCCAGTCCATTTTAGTACTAGGTCAAGGACGAAAAAATGTTAACAAGGGGACTCAGCTTTGGATATGGTCGAGATGTAAGTAATCAATAACGCAGCAAATCAAAATGAACAGCTACATTGACCCTGAAAAATTGAAGGTAAATTATGCAATTATTTTAGATTCTTCCCTCGAGTAATGTAAAATCTTATATAAGCTCAGTATATCGTTGATCCTTTAAAACTGAAAAGAAGAGAGCCATCATGTTATATTATGGGTAGACGACCAGTTGATAGCTTTATTCAACCTGATCATAACCCAGATCCCTCAAAATATAATCCTGTTGATACTTTCTACTCACGTAGGAAGAGAAGTGTAGAATTTGGATTCGGATCAGCGAGACGATTTGACTATGGCTAAAGTAATTATTCATTGTATTTAGAATCAGCTAACAAAATGGTGGGTCCAGGCTCATACCAGCAATCTCCTAAAAACTTGTCTAAGTATGGGACAATAGGCCACGCCAATAGAAAGACTTATGCAGTATAATAAATTGAGAAGAGCATATCGCCAGGACCCAAGTACATCTTAAAATGATAATAACTTGATTTTATTTTGTGCTACTTGCGTACAAAAATTTTAATCATTAATCGCTTTCATTAACTTAAGTTAGGCTGCGTCAATAATTAGTATACAGTTAATAATTAAACCCTTAGATAGGCTAAGTATTAATCAGAATGTACATGATGAGACCGCCAACAAATCTGATCTTGATCACCACTAACAGCAACCAGTCATCGCCTGAACCTTTACGCATACTGAGTCAGTACTATAACAGATCAGCTTTGCAACTGCAGTCATGGAGCATTAAGGAAAATAATACTCTCATGATTGGCAGTGGTAAAAGTTAGGCTGTCTTCGATCTGTTCCTGTATACTACTTCCACTGTGTATTTTGGGAGGGTTAGCATCGAGGAAATCAATAGTTAACTCAATTGGAATGATAAGTTTGTAGATCTATTGAAATCATCATTAAACGGAGGCAATAAAAATGTTATTGTGTAATTTAATGCAATCACCAGCTTACTGCGCATGTACTCATAGATCCCATAATCATCAATCCGCATATTACTATTCTCAGTTCAATTAACAAACTTACATAAATCCCCACTGGCACACAGCCAGCAGATGCTACTACAGTCATCAGCTAAACAAAATTAGACAATATCTAGATTGAAAGCATAGAACAAGTAGTACCAGATAAACAGTGATAAATTGGACAGCATGCGCAAAGATTTTGCAAATCAGCACTCCTTCGATATGAACATGATCAAAAATAAATTTGTTGATGTTTAAAATACGGCCATCAGGAGACTCAGGCCGCATTTTGGGGTCTTTGATGATGTCAAAAAATAGGGATAACATTAAGTGCAAAATTCCAATACTTAAAGTAGAACACTATACAGAATTAAAGCAGCCAAAACAGATAGTCGGGACTCTGTTAATTTTTAAAGCCTATTTTCTTGATTCATTTATTTTTTACTTATAACTACCATTTTATTAATTATCGAATATTGTCAATGATAAGAGAGATAAAGGATAGAAAATCAATAGAACTGTGTATGTTGACCTTAAGATTGACAAGACTGCAGATGATCGTCCATGAAGTAATCATTGACTTCAGTTTTTACAATCTTTCGGTTTTTAACAAACTCATGAGTATCCAATTTACTTCTATGTAGCATTTTTTCCATCCAAAGCATATTTGTGAGCCCTTTATCTATTATATTTGCCTTCTCTTTCTATTTTTATTTATGAATTTTATTTGATGATTCTTCAAATTTTAGTTTAAATTTTTACTGACTAATACTAAACCGATCCCAGCGGATGTTCTTTTTGTCAATGGCGACATTTTTTATATTGCTGGTAGATGGACTCTTATCAAAATCTACGTTTCTGTGATTAATTGGAAATAATTATACTGATGGTATTTTTTTATGCTTGATAATCAAGTTACTTGAAACTCTCTTTACAATTTTAGAATGTTCGTTATTATTTTTGGAAAGGTCACCAAATTGAAACTGACTCAAGTTAAATGTGTGTTGATTATGTGATTTTTATTTCTTCACTTTTGAGTCTGCTATAACCTTAAATTGCGAGAGATTTTCCTCTTGTGCTGACTGCAAATGAGAAAGCTTATTTTTTTAAGTATGACATTTAATCAGCTTACTTTTTATTGTTGGTTCTACCTTCATCTGTTACTTTTTTTGTTTTTATTTTAATGGTGAAGCTTGCACGCCAAAATTGGTCTCTGCATTTATCAAATTTCGATCAATAGAATTTTTCGAGGGCTCTTCAATAACAGCAGGCAAGGTTTCTAGTTTCATTTTAAATTTCTTCGTCTTGTGACTGGTACTTTAGATAGCAGGGAGAGTAATTTTCTTTTCCAGTATTTTAAGCAGATTATTATTGTCACTAAGGTCGTCCATTTCGTGCTCCCATCCACCAAGATTTTACTTAAAGTTCATCTATTATTGGTTAAAGAAATCAGTCCTTCGGCTCATGAGATAGTACTAATAAAATTGATGTATAACACATTAATTACTAACCTATGTGCCTTTAATATTAATTTTAAGAAGACATCATATTTACGCTTGCTAATAAATATATCATAATGAAAACAGAAGTAAAAAGTAATAAGTCTGTTTTAAATAAAATATAATTGAAACTGATGATGAGCATTCTTGAATATGATAATTATTATAAATTATTTAAAATGACAGAAGCATAAAAATCTTCAACCTCGACAGGCATCAAGACAATTCTTGAGAAAATCGACTCCTAGATTCTAAAAATAAATAAATAGATTTCGGACAACTCGCTGACAATCCTAAACCTGCGCAACTAGTCTGCCAAACTGAAGAATATGTTTGACACTCGCTCGGAATAGATATAAAGAAATATCAAGATCGACGTGGACAAATTTGAAGAGTAAATCGAGAGAAATTACAAAAATCATAATAATTCAAGGAAAATGCTTTAGAAAAAGGTGAAGGATATCGAAAATAGTCAGCAAGAGCTAGCTGAGAATCTATATCAAGTCGAAATGAAAGTTAAGATGCTAGAGTAATCTCTAGGATGATTACTGATAAAATGTATTGATATTCAATTAGAATTTATATTAAATGGCCATTTTCTCTCCCAATTAATCTTAGGATTAACTCGAAATAAATTCAGCTTATCCGATAGTTTAATTCATATTTTTTGTGTTAAGGACTAAAATTATACATTTGATTATGTTAAAGTCGATGTTAATGTCCTAGTGTTTATATTAGAATTATTAATAATTTTCACAATGATTCCGCTCTCCAATGGCAGGAGTCCAAGAATAGATCAATTCTATGCGACACTACGTACCTATAAGTCTCACCAATTTCACGAGGATACGCACGGTAGATCGGACGAATAAAAATCAATATAGCACATCCGTAGTTTAGGCAAATAAATTCTAGATGAGGAACCATCGCTTAGAAAAATGTATACTAAACGAGATCACGTTAAATCATTATACAAATCAACAGAATTGTTACTAAAGCCGAACAATTTATATGACAAATATAAAGAGCAGACAGGCAAAAAGATAAGCAAATAAGTTGTCAGAACAAAATAAATGATAATAAAGTAGTAAATAAATAGAACTCCTGAAAAAAACAAGATCGATAAGAAGTACGACAATATACTTTCAAAATTGGAACAGAAAAGTACACTTAAAGGGTTAAATTATGCTAAAAAAGTGGACTTATAAGCATAAAAAATGAGAAAAGCAAAAAATTAAACACAAAAAGCAGATAAATAAATAAAAGAAAAGCAGTTTTATTTTTAGAAAAATGGCAAAGCAATCAAAAATAGTTCTAATAAATAATCAACATTGTCAGGATTACTTAAGCGAGCTGATGAACTCCAAGCTAGAAAGCAAAAATGCATCGAGCGAATTCGTACATAATAACTAGAAAAAGAGATATCACATTTGACTTTTCAACCTCAAATGATATCTCGTAAAATGCCAGCAGTAGAACAAAGTTTCTAGAGAAGAACATGGCTCGCAAGCACACAAAAGCTATCAAACTAGAAATTTATTATAAAATAAACATTATAACCTTACTCATTTACGCCACAGACTAATTCTTACAAAAATACAGGTGTGGATTCTAAAATATCAAAAATATGGCAATCTGAGCGACGCAAGCAGGACGTTCACAAAGTTAACAGTTTCGATCATGGCAATGCATCAATGTAGCATACCAAACTTGGAGAGCACTCTTCATTCAAATCACAAAATACAGCTGCCACTGCTCACATCAATTTAAAAAATATGAATGAAATTTCGTTCATCTTTGAGTGACGTTGTGTTTCACAATTGTCAACTTTGATGGCTTAATATTTTTCCATTACCCACATAATCTTATATAGAGTATATCCTATCATTGCGTTTTTGGAACTTTAATTTGCTTTTGCTTGAATGAAATTCTAGGCTCTCGTTCGATAGGAGGTAACTGTTTTCGTATAGCTCTCTCCATTATTTTTCCCATTCTTTATGAATTCAAGTGAATTTCTAGCGTCTATTCGAATTTATCTTTAGGCTCTCTTGCACACAAAATTAGAATAAGTATCATCAATAGGCTGAGACATCGCATTGACTGGACTCCTATTACCGCATGTATGCTTCGAGAGAAGAAAAACTAAGTTAAGAAATGCAATGAAATAAGAATAAGACATTCATTTCTCCTCCTTCTAACTTTCTTGCTGACTAAACAGCCCACAAACACCAAAATAATGAGCGAAATGAAGAACATAAACCCTTGTAGAGAAGTGGCCTATGCGACTAGATACATTTGTAGTGAGTCTAGATTACTGAGAACTTGATTAACTGCAGACAGTATTCTAGTAATTATGGCGTAGTGCTGGTCGATGTCCTAGTGAATTTTGTTCAATGACGATGATAAATGCGAGGCTAAATTTGATAGAGCTAGTGAACTGTTCGATATTATCTCAGACATTTGCTATTGGGTTGCCATCGATGACAGAATCTGGAGTTTTAGGGCGGATTGAAGTTCAAGTATTTGCTTTGTGTTTTCATTGTTTTTCGACAGAGTGGCTTCAGTTGTTTAAGCTGATACTAAAAGTGCATCTATCATTTGTTCTGTTCGTTTTGCTTTAGAAATATCCCAATAAAAGTGGCATAAATTGTCAATGTGAGCGAAAAAGGTCGTAAAAGTGTTCCTACATAATTTAATATTTACCAGGCATCGCCCTCAAGAACACATTTGTCGGCTGAATTGCACTTAATTTATTTTTTGCCCATTTGCACGAACAAGCAGTTCGTCATTCGTAAAGCTAGCTGTTATATATTTTGATTATACTTATGATTTTCTTTGCTAAGTCAATGTCTCACATGTGTCACCAGTCACGAACACTGTCACTATTTCCCTGATGCACTCATTTTTAGCGGACAGGGCCATGAGTTCAGGATTATTGTTGAGTGTAAAGGGTAGCATGAAAATGAAAAACAAGGCAGTCAATAACGGCATGTAATTTATACTTATATTGGCACTAAATATTGACACTCACTGAGTTGAATCTATTACTTTATTATAATATGATGATTTACATCCGACCGAGATTAATCAAATGGGGAATCTTGAGCCCATCGCTTGGTTTTTCAACCAGTCGAGTCCCCACCGAAAATACAGGCAACAATCAAAACCCATTCAAGAATAAGTCATATGCAGAAATCAATCGAATCATGTCGTTGGGTATATCTCAAAAAAATGAGCTCACATTTTGTAACTATATACTTAAGACATCGCTTGAGAGAATATCCGAGTAATCGCAGCATCAAAAGATGTCAAGTGACAGAGCGATAAAGTAATAGCTGATCAATAAAGTACTAGACAAGGTGATGAGCAATTATCTCACCAAGCTGACTCCAGGAGGTATGCTCTCTATTCATCCTAGATATATACCGCATCATTGTGCTCGAATCGCTAATCATAGATAATCGATCATTCAAGCTTAGTGAATCAAATCGCGCAAAATTTCGTAATGAATTGTTAGGCCAGCTCAAAGTTCTTATTGAGAAAGATAAAAATGGCGATCAAGTCAATGTTTACAAACTCATTTTGTTTGAGCTCGTTAAATCTAAGAAAAGGATCAAAATTGTTAAGGACATTATTTAGCACTTAAAAAAACACAGTCTTCGCTCAAATTCAGATCTCATACAATTTTTGAATCGATTTTCTAACCTAGATCATGGAAGTTTGTATGACGATGATATCGTTGAACTTCTTCAAAGATATGTCAACTCAGAGAAAAACACGATGAGCAATACTCGTGAATGGGTCAATCCTAAAATTATGGAACTGCTTATTTATCACAGCGATTCACTAACAATACCGCCTAACTCTTTGATTAGGAAATTTATTGAGGGTCTCTAGATCGAGTTTAAGCAAGGCAAAATTTCTATTAACTAGAAACTGACATACTTCAAGCATCTTATAAATTGGATCGAATTCGCGAACCCATACTATTTAATTAGTTCGTCAGTTTCTCGTATCGTCAATCTTACCTACTCATTATTTAAATAGGTTACTGTGATTATTCAGCCAAACACCAAAATATAGTCCAATTCTTTGGAAATTATTTTTCAATGCAGTACTAAATTTAAGAATTTCGCGTCTGTTGCTCATAAAATTCTAGGTAAGAGTGAAAATTAGCTGCTGGCAGAGCTGAACAATTTCGCACACAAAGCGTTTTAGCATGAGTTCCTAAACCAATTTGAAAATTTAAAATTTGCTGAAATTGTTTCAATGCTAAATGTTGGACTAGAACTACCACGCTAACAATAAATTCGACTTGTCAGAGTAATTTATTCAGCTATTTTAGAGCATCATTAAAATGTTAAATGACAAGAAATAATAAAATAGTTTAATTAGTCGAATGCGATTGTTCGAATACGCTGCTAAATCGATATATTAAGGTAAGTCAGTCGATAAATCATAAATTTAGCCACTCTTGAGAGGGATCGAGAAAAAGTCAAAATAGTTAAAAGAATATTAAATACTAAGAATTTGTAACATATTTCGCCTTCTAGGACTTTAATCTAAATAGCTAGATGATTACTTCAAGTATAAAATTCAAAAGAATGAAATATTTGCTATCTAGAATATGTCTAGAACAATGCTCAAATAGTATTCCTACGATTTGATCATAAAGTCTCTTGAAAGCCTTAAATCTAAATATATTAATAACGAAAAAAATAGTTCATCGCAGCTCAGTTAAGCACTTTGGTATGCATTTAAATCAAGTAATAACACCAAATCTGAACAAAATTTAGATCCTATATTTGCTTATTGGTTTGTTAACAATTTATCAATTTTCAAAGAGATTACTAAAAAATTCGAGAACAGCAGAATAATTATGGCAAACTCAATCAAAGAATTAAACGTAAAAGTTAAAGGGATACAAAGTTAGATATCTTTATAACTTTTAATTTAAGTATTGCACTCGTGGGCCACTCAAAATTAAGCAATCAAATCAGACTAGTACAGTAAATTTTATATTCCGAACTTGAAACAGTTATTATAATCAAGGCATATAATTCAAATTGGACTAGTCAATAACTTTAGACATTCTTTACCGATTAAAATTCTACAATCTTATTATAGTTTGTCAAATTTTCAAAAGTTACCAGAGCAATATTACAAAAGAGTAGCCGAAATCCTTCAAATTATATACACGATGAAGAAAGAAGGTCCTATTCATTTTTCCGAGCGACCATCGATTCGATTTTTGCTCTTGGCTCGCAATGTTCGACGTATCGATATTAATCAGTAGTGCAAATTTAAAAATATTAAACATGTAATAGATCTATGGTTTTTCTCTAACTACTACAGAGACCAGATTTAATTTAACTATTAAATTTTTGAAAAGAAATTGTGGCTCAAAGACACAGTGACCTCAACAATTAATGACTATCTTGGACCACTTTTTCTCGCTTAGTGGAAGTTTGCGAACAAAAAAATAGGTTTTATGAATTCTCAGTAACAGCTAAATTCAATGTTCAAAGATACTACGCTTCCTGTTTAAATATACACAGGGACATTGACTAAGTAATCAAACGTAAATTATAATGGTATTTTGGACTCACTCGTTTTCCCTAAAACAATGGAGTTCATGATTCATAAATTCCCCCACATTTCAGACGCCTATGTTGAGCAAATAATGAAAATTCCAAACTCTATGTTTCCGAGTAAACTGATCTAGGCATCAAACATGGTATACGCGATTAAAGAAATGGTTTCACTATCTGTGCGAAATCGATTTCGATAATGGCTGAAGTAAACTCTAGTTCGTGAGTATCCAGTCGATAAAAATCCATCGATTATATAATTATATCTCAAACTTAACTTGATCCCAACTTCGCCATAGGTCTTGGCTAAGTATATCTCTGAACAGCTAGCAAATTTAAATTTTTCAATTGTGTCAAATTTATACACAACTGGGTACTTATTGACTCAAACTAAATAAATTTCCACTGATATTAGTACAAAGTTCACGAAGTTCATCAAACGTTGTTGTGGCAATCATTGGCTATAGTACCTAGTTGACCTTGGTCACGAACTTCTTACGATTACAACCTCGTTTTTTGGACTCTCTCTTCAAATTCCAGAAAAAAAAATTAAACTTCAAGCGATAAAATAATGTATTTATTAAATGATCGAAAGGGAAGGCCAAAAGTAAGCGATTATCATTAGTATCAATAAAATGATTAAATCTACTAGAAATGATAAGAAATCTTCTGCTTTCTAGATCTATATGATATTAAAACTAGTTTCTATCTAGGTTGATGAAAGTATTAAATAAGGCAAAGTAATCAAGTCAATGTTAAACGACATATTAACTGAAAATCCAAATATTGAAGCATAATTACTTTCATTTTATAGCTAGGAATCTAGGTTACAATTATTCAAGTTTTACCCTTCCGATACAAAATATGCAACAAATTCTAGTCAGTTCCCATAATATAAAGGGAAATCAGTATGGCTGCATAAGAGTCAACCAGGAGTAGCATGGATTATTGACCAGTATTTAAGCAAATGCGTTAAAGATAACACAGTGTCAACTTTTGACGTCTTTCAAATATAGGGTCTATAACCAAAACAGCAAGTCATTCATCAGACTGAAGAAACAAAGAAGGATAGCTAAAAGTCAGCAACAACGAAAAATTCAGATAATCAAGCAGATTCGTAATGAATTTGCAAGTAAATCTTGCATATTTTTAATATTGATAGCTAAACAACAATATATAAATCATATAGATTAACAATTTTGAAAAATATATCTTACTTTCTTTGACTGACAATTTCTCAAGAAGGATGATTTCAGTTATTGGCGACCTAATTTGTATTACTTTTATCATTAACAGCTGCAGGAGCTTCCATTTTATCAGCAGACTATGCTGGCTTTTACTTTTAATCTAAATTCACTTGATTTGGTTTAGCGGACTGTTTGGCAAGCTCACCATGCAGAAGTTTTATTCGTTAAGACAGTTTTGACCGAAGCTATTTACTATTAGTAGCTGATGAAACTGACGGGATGACTGGCTTTTTATTTGCTTCATTGGTGTTTAATATTTTACTTGCTTTTGTTGTTAATTATTCATGTGAGCTTCGGACTTCAGGTTTTGTTTCCCCTCGTAGTTTCATCCTTTTCATTGACTTTAAAGTAAAATTTGCTGATTTTCTGTCACGCTATTTCAATTTTTATTGTTATTATGGGATCTACAACTTTTGCAGTTACTTTTACAAAAATTTGAGCTCTTCTTCTGCTTAATTACCATTTTATTAATCAAACATTTCACCTTAATCAAAACTTTGCTATCGATTCATACTCTCAGTCTTATGTCTGACTATCAGTGAGGGAGTTAAAGTGCTTATAGCAGGCAACATAGGAGGAGTTCCAAGTTCACTAACTTGCTTCGATATTGGTTACACTATATGAACTCCTATTTTGGAGAAGCATATTTCACTCAGTATCTAGAAACATACTGCATATGACTTTAATTTTGAAGGCACACTTGTCTTATGCCATATATTTTGAAGTAATTTTGGATGTACGATATGCTAATATTTTATCGATTGAGTAAAGCCTCCATTTTTGTTTTTCTTGTCTTTACTGTCAATAATTTCCCTTACATTATCGTAAATAACTCGAAACAAAGATTCCACGCAAGTTACTCTTATCCTTCGATTTTGTTTGAAGGCAAATATTTAAAAAGCAAGTTGCACTAGATAACTGGAAACAAACTAGGAGTGTTCATTTTTTGAAAAAACTGTTTTGCACTTCAGAAAGATGAGCTAGCTTTTGTGCGATTCGATTAATGAAGCCAAACCAACCCGGGACATGAATTTTGGTAGGAAATTATCAACTTGCTTTGATTGTTTAATGCACTCTTAATATATTTACTTACATGCTGACAGTACCGAAAAGTATTTCAACAAAATGGATTTGATGTATGCGATCTCATGAGATTAAAGTGCCTCATTTGGATAAAGTTGTACTGACCAAGCATGATCTTAAGCTTAATCATAGCCTTATTAAGTGAAATCCATTAACCCTGTTTTATTAGCTTGCAGATCATAATTTTTATTGCGAGGATTTTTCCATTCTCCTTCTTGATCTTGAGTTCCTCTCCAAATACTATTTTACTAATCAGAAGCATCTTAATTTTTGTTCTTAGTTTTATCAGGACCACTGACTTTAAATTTGGAGTTTATGAATTAATTTTTATCATCAGCATCTTCATCTTACTATTTGATTGTTTTTGTACTATGACGAAAAATGTGTGAGTCAAGTAGTCTAGATTATGACAGCGGATATTTTGATTATGCAGTACCACCACTTAATAAGGGACCTGGTCGAGTCAGACTCTTCCTGCTGATTGGAGCGTTAGAGAAGGATGATTATTCTCGGTTAACCATGCTTTTCATAATTTCGTCCATGTTCTGAGAATCAGGAATTTCTTCCATTTTCTTCTTTATTTTCTTACGTGTGTTCTTAAGCATGTTCACAAGCTATTTCTTCTTATGCCCAATTTCTTTCTAAATTCCTGCAATAGTGTGTCCGATCATATTTGAATAATAATTAAGAAATGGTTTATCTCGCACATGAAGCAATAGTCCAATCATTTGCTTAGCTAACTCATACTAATTGAATTTGAGCATTTATTTCCTCTTCATACCGATAGAATTGATAGCTTTGTTACGGGTTGGTGGCTTAGGATTTAATACATTGATCTAGCCTTAATTTAGCATGGGTATGTTGATCTGCTGAATCTTACTCAATATTTGAATACATTAGTCTTCAGCCCATTTACCACTGCTGTTCGAATGATTCGCCAAGAAATTATATAGTAATGGAAGAAAACATTTACAGTGTAGTTGAGTTGTGATATATTTTGTTAAATATTGGAGTGTCAGTGTTGATTACTACTAGCTAAGCTTGTGAGTATCATTACAGATTAATGAAAATAAATTGTACTAGTCTGCCTGAGCAACTGAGTCGATAGAGTACATTGCAAGCATGCATCCTAAGGGAAATAGCTTACCCATTCTTTCATATAGTTATCTTAAATTTTAAATAATCCAGTGTTTGACTTCTCCAAAAGTTTCCTTCAAATATTTCATGACTAGTTTAAAAAACTTTTATATATAAGGTGACTATTTGCGCATAATACCTTACAATATTTAAAAAAGCAGTGCTAGCGTATGATAGGTCTGCCCATAAGGTCTATTACCGTTGTATTTAAAAGTGTCAAGCACACTGGTGAGGTACTGATTAGGAATTTTATCAGGGTATGTCACTATTAATTTAGCCAACAGTTACTTTGCTCTTACTACAACCTTCGGTGGCTGATCATCAATCTACTCGATATTGAGCACAGTATAGCACTGTTCATAAAAGTAAGAAATAGGAACATGTGCGAATATCTCTTTGCAATATATGGTACGAGGCAGGGTCTTTATCAGGTTTTGCAAAATTGTGAATAATTTTATCTTGTCTGGTATTTTTGAGTGCAAGGACTCGTTCAAAATTTTCTAATAGTTTGGAGATAATTTTTATATCGTGAAGTAAAAGCATTGAATATGTGTAGAGCTTAGTAGCTTATAATATCCTTATTTTATAAACCATTACTATTATGACACCATGGACAGTAAATTTAGAGTTAAATGCATAATGTCATTATTTTAACTAAGTATGCCTTATGATAGCCCTTCTAGAATTTTGAAGGAGTCTTGAGGACTGGCCAGGAAATACTCTTCAAAAATCGGCCATGATTCGATAGAGTCTTCATACAGTTTTTTGATTGACTAAAATTCATCTTTTTTGGACCCTTCAACGACAAGTTTCTTGAGATATTTGCATTTCTACATTAGTAGTCCCATAGCCTCACCTAATGTGATTTCCAAATTACGAGCCAGTATAATGCATATCATCTCAAGGGTATTTTCGGCCTCATTTAATGGCTTGCTAGACGTGAAATTGTAAATATCGATAAAGTTATGTTTCGCTCTTCTCGCGTTTTTCATTTTGTTTTCTACTTCTTCAGGACTGTACTTATCATAAATAAGCTCTAATATGTCTCCAATTTTCTACAAAGATATCTCAATTTCCATCTCTTCTATTTTATGTAATTTTTCATCATCATCATCGTTGTTTATGCTGTTGTGATTGTCCATAAGGGAGTCGTAGCCTATGCGCATAAGGTATGGTCTTCATCAATGAATTGCTTACTCGATGATGTTCCAGTTCTAGGAGGACTTGAGTGTGGCTATTTTACGCACCTTCAGCAGCTCTTTGTACTAAGACGAGTACATCTTTACGAATTTGCGTAATGCCACTCCTATGAGATACCCATTATTCAGGTAAATTTACTAGTCATACGGAATTTAACATAACTGATTTGATCCATTAATCGGTATTGGTTATTGTCTAAAAACTCCGATCTACTTGAGCCACTCGTATGTTTTTATGCGAAGGGTAACTGGCATGAATAATTATAAAGTATTAATCAGTACAAAGACAATGTGCATAATTTTTAGATAAAAATATCTCTTAATCCATCACTGTGCTAGCATTTTACGACCTGTGATCAAAAGTGATCAAAATTCATAAAATATTCAATATGATTAAATATCTTTTTTAAGTTGACTTATTTGCTATCAAAGTAACTCAAATAAATATTATTATAAACTTAAAGATGAGA
>APMI01018844.1_pt1 | contig 40179 bp, 36 predicted proteins | sample 667938 | NCBI WGS metagenome assembly APMI01 (sample SAMN01084076, study PRJNA167559) | wastewater metagenome | biome: Wastewater | place: Denmark: Ejby Moelle, Odense | collected 2011-11-28
ACGTCAGACAAAACGCAGGCGCCATTGTTGAGGCTGTATCCCTTGTAACAGGCAGTGCAGGCTCCTTTATCGTTGCTGGTTGCGCACAAGTCATCTACAGGAACACAACCTTTTCCGTCACGATAAACCCATTTTGTTGAGCATTCATAACAAATTTGTTGATCCCAATTCCATGTTTTGCATCCAAGATCTTGAGGTCGGTCCAACTAAGAGTATTCGCATTTCCCATCCTTGACAGTGTATCCTTTATAGCAAGTTTTACAATCTCCTTTATCGCCCCATGTTTGGCATAGGTTGTCAACTGGAGCACAGACTCCATTTGAGAAAATCCATCTTGCTGAGCATTCAAGACACTTTTGATTATTCCAGTCCCACACTTTGCAGCCGATATCTTTGGGTCCAGTTTGATCGGAAAGTACACATGCATTATTTTTCAAATCATATCCTTTATAGCATGTAAGGCATTTTCCATCGTTGTTATCCCAAGTTTGACAATTATCATTAACTTGAGTACAAACTCCATTGTAGAAGTAAGCTCTATCAGCACATTTTTGGCATGCTTTATCTTTCCAAATAGCGCAGAGGGGATCAGTGACTGGCTGTTGGCTTGCTGGGTCTCTGACACATTTTCCACCGTTAACAATGTAGCCATTGTAACAAGTTTAGCAGACGCCTGTGGCATCATTCCATGTTCTGCAAAGATCGTCAACTGGATAGCATACGTTATTTGATCCTCGATACCATCTTGCTGAGCATTAAGAGCAAACACCATTTTTCCAAGTCTTGCAGCCTTTGTCAGTTGAGTTGACTAAATCAGAAAGAACGCAAGCACCATCTTTAATTTCGTAACCTTGATAGCAGGCTTCACAGATTCCTACTTCAACATTAAATGTTTTGCATTCAGGTTTCACGCAGCAACAGATTCCTTTCTTATTAAAGTAGTAGTGGTCGGAACACTACACGCAAACTCCATCCTTCCATGTTTTGCATCCGAAGTAATTATTGACCACTTTCATTAGGTCTGTATTTGCAAGATCATCAGCGCTGAGCACGGGGGTTGCATCTTGAGAAAACGCAGACCCCACAAATAATAAAATGACGAGGGGTAACATAAACTGTTTAACCATCGATTATACCTTTATAATTATAGTACAAAAACTTAACATTTATTATTTACAAAATTTTATTCCGCGGCAGATGTTAAAATTAGAAACAAAGTTTCGGTAATCCTATCGAATCGATCCTTCTATGATCCTAGAGTGAACAGTAGACAATTTCAATAAAAAGTTTATATTATTGGGCTTTTAACTGCAGCAATTTTCAATTCAAAATATACATTTAAATTTTAACAAACACTATACTAAAGACAAAGTGAAAGAAATGTTAAATTTTGTGACAACTATCATGGTTATATTAAAACCATAAAGACTTTCAGGATTTTAGCTTCCGACTCCCCGCTGTTAAGTAATAAATCTTGCTGGAAGTGATACCTATATTACTGGATATTATTTTTAGATTCAAATTTATATATTATAAGCTACCGAAACATTTACGATATCTTTCTGACTCCGTGATCACTCTAAAAAATTACTGTCTTTCTATATACTCCTCGAGTAATCATTGTAAATACTGCTTGAACTTTTACGAGACAAATTCTTGAGTTCAACATAGACGGAACCATCTGATCCTTCGCCGCAGTTAATCTCCCCGTTTAGCTAAAACTTGTCTACTGTACCTTTTACAATACCATGACAGTAATCTATCAAAAGTCGATGAAATTATTTTTATTTTGCATTTGAGGGTTTTTTGGTTCCTTTTCCCAGTGTAAATTATTTATCTTCTATTTTATAATTTATTCCTTTCGAACTATCATTATTAATAGCGAAAAGTTTGCCTTTGTTGCCAACTAGAGCACTCCAAATTCGACTGTTTAGTATTTTCATTTCACCAACGAATTCCTTATTGGAGTCTGACTTCTCTTTCTTTTGATCATTTTTGGGAGCACAATACTTTACAAAGCCAAAGCATTCCTCTTCTGCCAGACTGCAGCCGAGCTTATAGCCGAATTCGTAAACGTATTTCTACTTCAAGAGAGGCTCGAGCTTGTCATCTTGAAAGATACTAAGAATGTGCGAGCTAACTAAATGGTACATCGTAGACTTGTTTACAATTGAAGAAGAGGAGTCTACGTCAAATTATTCAGACTCGATTTATCCTGTTAGGACAACAGTCGACCTTGTGAGGATTCCGGAATCAATCATAATAATATATAATTCATGAACATTTCAAGCGTCATCAAATCCACCCAAGTTCTTTTTCTCTTTTTTCGCATTTCGAAGATTTAAGCTAGTGGCCTATTCCTCTTTGTTGAGAAATGTTTTCCTCTCACCTGCTGATTCACTATGTTTAGGGACAGGCATTGGTAAAAACATTGTAGGAGATTCAGCTTCTGAATTTGAGAACAGAAGCTTTATCACTTGTTCTGTCCTTTACTCAGCCGTTAGTTTCTCAGGATCAGCATCCTATTTTTTTAAGTCTATTAAACCCTCTTTGTTGACGACTGGTGGACCAGTATAGTAACCTTCATTTTCATTTTTCTTCTTTTCGAAGACTCGCTATAAATTGGCTTTTGATTCCATAAAAGTGGGCATTCTCTCTGATCCTTTTATTGGATGAATATCTTTCGGATTCCTTTTTGGTTCTTCAGCTAAAATTTGCTCTTGACTTTTTTGTACCATTGAGCTGTCCTTGATGACTTGATATTGTTGAGTGAATCTCGGATTTGGTACATTCAGTTTTAAATTATTTTCCAGGCTCTTTTTAAGTTACGTTATGCTCTTTTTAGAAGAGTCTTATGAAACCACAGAGCCAACTGTCTACTTTGATTATCGATTCTATGTATCAGATTTTGGCTTGACTTATTATTGCGATTGAACAGAAGGCTTTAATTTCTCAGGTGCAGGTTTGATGAGTTGAGGAGTGGGATTTTTAACCTAATTTTTACCCTTGTTCTCCCACATACTTTTTAACTAGTTGAAGTTTGACATGAAAATAAATAATTATATATCGAAAATTGTAAAACATTCAAACATCAAAACATCACATATTGAACTCGTTGTGGTCCTTGATCTCGATACCAGTCTTTGAGTATAACTTTGGACTAAAATTCAGGTGCCAGGCTCGCTTATACTGCAGCTTAGTAGCATGCGTTAATATTGCTGAAATAAAAGTGAAGTTACTTGACGGAATATATCATTGGGGTCACCCAGTTGAAAGTATTTTTCTTCAGCTCGTCGTGAAGCCGTTCGCTAAAATTGGCAAATCTTGTATTTCCGCCTGTTACAATTATGTTTTAGAGATAGTTATGTCGAACCGCAGGTTCTGCAAATCTTAAACATTCATGGATAGCATCAGGAATTCCCTTTTGCTCTAGTCCAATATCTTGAGGGTTGAACAAAATTTCGGGTATTTGGAATCTTTCTTTATCAAGAGAAATGTGCTGTAAGTAAACACCTTAATAATATAATTTATTACTTTAGTCTAGCTTGTCTACAGCATACCCTTTTTTCTTGAGTTAATCATCTGGCATTACAAAATGCTTAAGGAAAGCATTTTTTGGACATCTCATATCATCTATTAAATTTTTAGAAACGAAGCACATTTATTCTTTAATTTGTTTGATCAGCTGATCACTATTTTTTAAGTCAAGGTGCCTGAAAGTCAAAATTTATTTTAAATAATTTGTCAGCAGTTTCCCGCCTACGTCCACTCTAGTTTAAAGCATATGTACCTTTTGATAGCAGACTTGATTGGTTTGCCTTCGTGAAATGGAGTGATGTATGTAGCACTCTCTGAACTTTCCACTACAACAGCGTACCTTTAAGAAATGGCATACTTAGTGCCCTCGAGATCGGGATTGTACATGCGTTTTACCTGCTCATAAATCAAACTGGATGATGGTTCGACATAAATGCTATCAAAACGCAAATATTAGAGATAAATTTCCATGTATCTCTCCATAATCTTGCGAGGATGGAAGGGCAGTAGAGGTAGAGTCATGGAGTAACCCTAACAAAAGAAGCCTGTAGTTTTCTTAGGCATTTCCATTTTGGCCATCAAATCATCGATCATGGTGACATAAGGCTCGAATTTAACTGTCACCCCTCTCACATTATTCTTCTCATATATTAGTTTTGTTTAATCGAAGATGTTATCGAGCTGATGGCCAAACAATTTGTTGCCTGTTGACCTATCGATGGCAATACAGTTGAGATAGGTTATTGTAGGTTGAGGTGAAGCTGCAGTTCCTAATCGAATTGTATGACTGCCACTGTCCATTATGATCCGCCGTTTGGCCTCCTCCCGCCAAGTCATGTATGCAAGTATTATAATTGAGAAGTGTAATTGTTATTTCTATATCCAAATTAACACATCCAATTAAAGATTATTCACTAAATTTGATATGAAACGAGATTTTTATATAGATTTAATAGAATTGATAAATGTAACAGCTATTAGGCGATGTGCTGATTCCGAAATGGTACTTTGCCATGGGCGCACCTGAGAAAACATCCTTATCGATCCAGTACTGTAGAGAGTCTGGCTTAAACTACTTCTCGAATCCAAATCACTAATAATTACTCAAATGCAAAAAAAATGCAATAATCGAAGGATCTCTTTAACTATTTGCAGCACTTGAGAAAATAAAACCAGAATTGTATCTCATATTCTTTGGCACAGACTACTCAAATTAAAAGTAAAAAATTCTTAGGAAATAATACATGTCTATCGGGCAATGCAAGAACGTGCCTGTGCTTGAATACTAACATTGTAGAAAATCACTAAATTCGAACCTTATTTTTGTTTATGGCCCACTTAAATAACAGAACGAAGCGGCAGCCATCACACTAGCACAAAATTTAAGCTATTTATACGCAGAATTACCAAAGGATCCTAATGATTTAATTTTACGAGCAAACAAGACTAAAAACTACATTATTAATGGATTATTCACGAGGCCAGGCGATATTAGTATAATCAATAAATATTTCAACATTAGAATAATTCACTTTAAGCACAGTCGATAAGATTTACCGAAACTTTCAAAATTTTTCGATGAGGAACATGACTTACTGCCTCAAATTAAAGGAAAAGACTTCTATTTTTAAATCAAAGGTAGTGATGATCCAGTTTTAATTATGGATAACGTAGGTATTAAACTTTGTCCTAACCTTTTGTATTTAAACTACGACCCTGCTGACTCGAAACAGTATATAAGTCAGTACATTGAGGAAACAGATGGCTTAGTATTAAGTATTTATGATATTCAGTCTCTAAGAAAACGTAAAGGTCTACCAGTTATGTCTCAACTTGAAGAAAAAGTTAAGAAAATTAACTAAATCCTTTATGTTGATTTAAACCGTAAAGAGGTACTGTTCACTGATTTTCCTTGGAGAGTTCAAGATTTCATCACTATTGAGAATATTAACAGAAAGTTTAGCTATTTCGTTGATTTAGTAAAACCTCATAAATATAAATACTCAAAAGAATATTCTAGTCAGATTTATTTCCTATAAACTCAGAGAAGAATTTCTCCAACCTAAGATTTGACTCTCAAAGAGGAGTTAACCAATCAGATAGAATATTGGGTAATTGGAGGACCAGGAACATGTGGAAAGACATCAATTGCCAAATATATTGCTAGTGAGTTTGGCCTAAAACTAGTTGAATATGATATTGAGACTGCTACTGCTAAGGAAAAAATAGCAAGTCCTGAAGACGGAGACGAAGTACCAGCTAAAAAATATATTGCGTATTTTGCCAACATGATAAAACAAAATCCTCAAACTGTCTACATTTTCGACAATATTCCTTATCAAGGAGCCGATCTACAGTTGTGGATTAGCGAGGCAGGCTGCCCAAATGTTATAAATTTGAAGTTAGAACCCACATAACTTATTAAACGCACTCGCAAGAAAGCCGAGGCTGATGTTAATGCAGAGGTTTCATAATAAGATATAACAAAAGCTAATTAAAGTATTGCAAAAAACAATGAATGGGTCGAGAAACTAGCAACATTCGGCCCATCCTCGAAGATATTCCAAGTCGATTATTCGCAACCTCAAATTTTGGCATAGTCTCACATAAATTCGGTAATGAGGCCTCGTATTTTCTTAGTACAAACAAATAATCACTTGGTATATCAAAATATTGCGATTAGGCATAACCTAGGTTTCATAAATTTGAACATTACTCCTTTGAGGGAGTGCGCACTTCTTGTCCGCAAATGTGGAAAAAGGGATATCATTATCTGCCAGTACGGTCAGACAGACGAAAGGTTAGTCAGCTAAGATATGTACTGGATCGAAAAAAATCTTGGTGAAATTCGCTATCTCGGAATCTGGCAGCCTTAATAAACCTAGATTAATGAGAAAAAAATGAAACTATAAAGACCTCCTGTGCCCGAAAAACCCAAGCCAGTCGAAGGTGAAGAGTAAAAAGAATAGTAGGCTGCTGAAGGTTAATAAGGCAAACCGAAGAAAGTGTTTGATATTTACGAGCATGAATGGAGCGAACCTATTTGTCATAAAAATCTGTCACAATGGTTTTTCAAACTCAAGAAGAAAGTATCAAAGGTATGCAATATATTTAACTTAGATCCATAGAAGTACAAAATAATGTTATGAGGGCTTCGGTGAAGTTCTCAATACATTGAATAGTGAGAGCAACAATAATTTCTATGAGGTGATTAAGTGAGATTGATGATCACTTTATAATCTTAATTTCTTTTAATTATAACAATCTAAAGATTTCATGATTACACCCCAAAGAACAAAAGCGACTGTTCAAAATCTAAAGCGAGTAGCACTTATTTCCAGCTGCGGATTCTGCCAAAAGGACTAGAAGAGCTTGAAGATATAAACACGAAGATTTAATAAGAATGTGGTGAACGACTTCAGGTATAATGGCAGTAACTCAGTAAATTAGCTTACGAGCCAGACAAGAAACTCTAATTTGAGAATGGAAAATGTCTCATTTATAAGAACAATAAGACCGTAGTCAGATCAATATGGGAGGCGAAGTATTACTGGGGTTCTATTTTAGGAGTTGGTGCCCTAATATACACTAATCCATGTATCATTATTTAAAATTTAGTCATCGATATTTTTCCAGTTGCCATTCCTATCTTGAGTTTCTGTGAGCTCGTGCGTACATTCGGTTATATTCAGTATTCAAACTTTGGCTAAACAAAATAAAGTGGAACCAGAACATTGTAAGTGAGATTTATCTGCTTTAAAATGGTGAGGCAACCTAAGTTTGGTTTGCTAATAAATTAAAAAGGAGGCTCTTTGGAGAGTAGCTAAAAAAGATATATTACAACTCCATATTTACTGATCCAGACTATGAAAAAGAGGAAATTCTTATCATGAATAAATATGAAAAAGTCTTTCCTGTTTCATAAAAACATGCGGAAAGCCAGAATACAGGGTATGCATGGATCAAATACTTTTCAAACGGATAAAATTTTCTTGTTATTCCGAAACAGCCTGACTTCATAAACTTGAAAGTGTTGATCTAGATATTTAAGGGCAAAATTGTCAAGAGAAAAGTGAAAACAATGGAGTCCGCTTGATTATATTACTTATTTTGTATTTTACTTAATTAATAAATATATAATTGAAATCACTTTGGTACTCGCTTTGAGATGTAACTCTGGGCCAGCTCTGTAATTTACGGGTTGAAAGTCTGCCTGTTAATCTCAAACATAAAGTGTCTGTATTTTGTGGAAACTCGAATCTTTGGGTTAATGCGCGAGAACGCCATCGTATATAAAATTATTTTGCTATCTATCTCGATCTAATTAAAGACTGAGAGTGAAGTTTTTAGTGATTTAAAGAAATCTAACATGAATCTTTCGTAAATTTTGTCAAAGGGGCATTATTATTCGGATTGAATAGCGTAATTTTTTTGTTAATTTTTCCAGTTTAACAAGCAGATTCGTCTATTTTCCAAGTAGAAAACTGATAAAACAAGGGTGTTCAATGGTATTGATAAGGTTTCGTGAACTATGCTAATCTATTAAATTACCTAAATCCATGCAGTCCAAGGTTTCCAAAATGGTTCTAACTTTTTTAATAGATTAAACTCCTTCCTTGAGGTACTTGATATCCTTAAAACTATGCCTTTCGCAGTTGTAGTTGTCCCAAAAGTAGAACAGTAGTTGTGAAAGAGTCACATAAGTAACAGGAAATACTTTGTACTTAAATATTTATAAAAGTCCTTTTTAGAAGCTGAATATTTGATTGCGGTCGAAAACCTGAAAAGAAATACTGGGAACTCTTCTTTCGTTCACCTTAGCTGCTAGCATGAGACAAGCGATTCCAAGCACTTGAAAGGAACTTCGAGGAACTTTGTGCCCCTTGCTGAAGAACATATCTAGAAATCTCGAAGCATATGCGTAAGTTTCCCTTTCATACATGTTTTGAGTTTCACTAAGCATCCAGGACTTGAGTTTCTGAGTCTTACAAAAAGTACTTCGCGATCTTGTGGCTTAATCTTAGTATGGCTAAGTAACTGCGAGTGGATTCGGTAAGCTTCATCGCTGAGTTGATAGCTGAGTTGCGACTCATCATGAGTGATTCTAAATATTGGTTGTTTCTCGAAACAGGGTTAAACTTAATCATTTGGCAGTCTGGCTTGGCTCTTCGTTAAAGGCTTGAGTTTTAATTAATCTCCTGGAACTGGATCCTAGACCTACTATAATTTTTACTACAACATGAAATGATTTACGATATCTAAAGAGTAAAACATAAAAACTGCTTCCTTCTTAACTATATTTCTTTTCCAGCCTAAAAACATTTGGATTTCATCAATTGCGGATGTTTTCATTATTTCTGCCTAGGCTAGCTCTCAACTAATAAAGATATGTGAGGCCACAAGAATATTATATTCAACTTCCGGGAAAAAATTATATTGTAACAGACCATTTCGCACTAGGAAATCAAACTTAAGAGAAAAAACACAAGACTAACTGAAAAATCCGATTTGACCTTTGCTGACTATTCAAATAAGTTAAAGGATTAAATGCGAACTCTATAAAGGAACCATCGGCTGCTTGCTCAAGAGCAGATGTAGGCCAAAACATCATATAAAAATGGCATAGACAATCGTGATTATTAGATTTGCACATAAAATTAAATAATATATGTAATTGATCCATAATGAAGCAATTTATTAATTGTCTGCATAACAAAATAAAAATCAAATATTATCATCCTCAATAACAATGCACTGATTGTTGAACTGTTTACTAGGCTGCATGGGTCCCAAGTTGAACTGAGCTTGAGGATTGCAAAACCAGTTCATCGGGTCGTCTGCCATCAGTCCCCCTGCTCCCGATAGAATGCTTAGAAATGGAAACAGGTTTGGCCCTGAGCAGTATGGAATCGACATTTGAAAAGGGTTCATATACGGAAAATGATAGTATGGGATTGGGCTCACCTGATGGGGATGAAAATAGCCTGGATAAACAACTCCTGGTCGATTTCCTAAGTAAGCTCTTGTTTCAACATTTTATGTATCAATTTTCACTTTTTTCTTGGGTTTGGAACTCTCAGCCATGTGGGAGTCCTCGTCGATAACAATGACGTTAGAGAACTCGCTGAAGGTAGAAGGGTTGCTTTCTCTATTTTTTTATTTGCATATTCTGTCATTACCATATTTATGTGCCAGTTTTAGAATGTGCTTATTGAACTGGTTGGAGTGAATTTTATTCTTGTGCTTGTCTGTTTAAATATGCTGAATAAATAACTTGTTACCTGCTTGTAATCTTCATACTTTTGCTTGCACACGTTGCAGTAAAACGACTTGGAGCTCGGTTTTGGTATCAACTAACTTAAGATAAGGCTTACCATCTCTGATTTTTCTTAACAGGCGTTGAAGTACTTCTATGGCTTGTCGCTGTTGATCAGAGCGATGCTCAGCTTGAACTTCTCCTACGTTATGCAGTTTCTACTTTTTCCGATCTCAGGATGAAAGCGGGGCTGGTCGATGCTCGATCCCTGTTATAGACTGGCCCTTCATAGTATTTCTTATGTTGATGTGTAGTCCCTTTAGTAGACTAGTTGCAAAACTTGGCTCGAATGGGCTGCTGATAATAGCAGTCATCTCTGTGCGGCCTAATTACGAAACAAAATTCTTCACAGTTTGCTTTATCCGCATCTTTTATTCTGGGCATGAAACAATATAATATAGCTCATGAGTTTAAAAAGATAACACACTTTAATCTACTTAATAGTAAGAATTGACTCTAAGAAGCATCCTAAAAGTGAGCTGTGATGCCCTTCATCTTGAGTGATATATAAAATATGATACAAGTGATTATAACAACTCACTCACAAGCTATCTCAGTCATAATACTAATATACCATGGTGAGCAGTTGAGTAAAAAGAATAGAACATCGACAGGGGTATTGAACTGTCTTGTAAAATTTAATATCATTTGTGATCCTCGGTAGCGAGAAACTTCTTGTTCACAAGATAGAAAGCGAGAGCCATCAGTACCCCAATTATCTTGTAATGCTTGGAGTAATTGCGGCAGGCGAACCCGCTTACTAGGCCCACAAGAAGTGAATATATTAGATTGAGCACTCTTAAGCTTGAAAACTTTGAGGATCGCTCGTCTGGTGTCGACTGTTTCTCCCGCGTTAGCCTAGGGTAGCAGCTTTGAGATTTTGAAACTCGAAACGTGCTGTTTTATGTTGACATCCTTATTATTTATTATGTGCGTTAGCGCAGGTCAATGTATGATAATTATAAAGAGAGTATACTTTCGAAGTCAATATGCCCTTAGTCTTTTATTATTAATTTAACTCGAGATTGATATGTTTAAGAAACCCGTCAAAGTTAGCGCTCAAAATCAGCTCTCAGGCAAGGACAGAAAGACTATGAAGAATAAGCTTGCAGAAACTTATGACGAGCCAAGCGTGGATAAAATATTAGCTGTCAATGATAAAATAATATCATGCAAAATTTCAGGATCTAAAATGATCATCTACAATGGAAATGACTATCCCTTATTCGTCGACGGTACAGGCAAAAACGATTATTTTCCTTCACTGTATACAGCAATTGCATATGAGCCTTTAATTAAAGTTGTTGATCTGAATGAGGGCGTTGAGTCATACATCTTCAATGGGGCCAATCTTATGTGGCCGGGAGTCAGAAGTTTCTCGGATTTGAGCAATTTTCAGAAAGATCAAGTTGTTGGCATTAGGTCTTCCAAAGGCGATCTCATTGCCATTGGAGCTCTAGGATGCAGCTTGAAATAATTGTAATCCGCAGCTGACAATTCCGGAGTGGCTGTTTACATTCTGCACTATTTGAACGATAAATTATGGTAATCAGGTCCGAAGACCAAGCCAGAAGTAATTCTTTCAGCTTAGAAACCTAAAATCAAGTAATAAAAGAAATAATAACCTGTAAAACAATAAGTAAAAGCATAAACTAAAGTAAATGAAAAATTAGAGTAAAAACCCGAAAAGAAAAAGAAGTAAGAAAAGGTCTAAGAAAAGAAATAGCAAAAGAAGTAACAAGTAGATGAACAAAAGTAAAAGAAAAATTAAAAGAAAAAAGACACTGCTGGAAATTAAAAAGTGAATGATAATTAAAAATCGAAAGCAAAAGATAAAAAAGGTAAAAAATAGTCATCATAAGAAAAATAGCCTAAAAAGAAATCAGAGCCATAAGAGTAATCTGAAGACGAAGCAGATTTTGGAAATTTAGTTCACTCAAAGCAGCCAAAACCCACACATGTTCAACCGACAAAAATTTAAAAGAAAAAGGAAGTTAAATAAAAGGTAGAGTTTTCAGATGAATAATAAAATGATAAGAAAAAGAAAAAGCAGGCGAAAAAATAAACGAAAAAGAAAGGAAAGAAGGAATCAGACCATGAAAAGAATTAAGAATAAGGTTCTGAAGACGATAATAAAGAACCAGTTTAACAAAAAAGTGTTGTATCTTCAAAATTAATGGATCAACAATTTAAGTAAGCTTTTTTAAATGCCATTAAGCTCAGTAAAGTGTAGGGCGAGCTTCCGATAGACAGCGGAAAATTCTATATGGACTTTATGCTGCTAGCCAGGCCACAAGGAACAAAACTGGAGATAAAGGACACATCATATAAAAAATTAGGAAAATTTTATGAATAAATGAGTAAGCAAAAATTCATTTAATTTAAACATAACAAAGACAAAAAAGGACAACAAGGATCAAGTATTGTTAAAATTTTATGGGATAATTAATAGCTGAAGAATTATGAGCCTACAATTTTAAGAATGAATGAAAAAGATGTCGAGTAAAAAGATGAAGTTAGTGATAGTAAAAAGAAGTTAAAACTTAGTCAAACTTTGTAAGTAGAAACAGCTTATAAAATGCATCAAAATTTTAAGAACGCATTTTTTAGTAAAAAAGTAAACTATGCACCTACAGAACAAGAGGAGTAAGAGATGAAGAAAGAAGAAGAGGAGATAAAGAACCAACCTGAGTATTATTCATAGCATCAAATAAAAGCTTTAATCGAAAAGTACATAAACGATAAAGTGGCAACGAAAAAGGAAAAAGAAAAAGATAAAAAATAAGAAAAGAAATAAGATAAGTAAAAGAAACTCGTATAAAAGATGGTTGTAATAGATTACAAAAATAATAAGTACTTAGCAGAATTACGTATATTTAATCTAATGTAGTGAAGAAATAGATTTAATAGTATGAGGAGAATATAGAAGCAGACAAAGATGATTCAGGAGACGAAGATGAAGCATAAGGTAAAAAATCTAAGAAGAAGAGATAGAATATCATGAAGATGGATCGAGGAGCACTTGTCAATAGAATTCTAAAGACTTGCTCAACTTCTTATCATATTAGAGATAAGGCCACAAACACTGAGAGCTTCCATTAAGGAGTATTCAAGGGAATTCAGCTCGTGGCCTAGAAATCCAACAACAAAAATATCACAAAGATACTAGGTCTCGAAACCTTCATTGTGCCAAAGGAATAAGCAGATGAACAAATAAATTGGTTGGCAAATATGCTTAAATAGAAATTTGCCAGCTCTGTGAATGTTCAAAATCTTCCTGGCAAGAACGCTGGAAAAGTATTACATTATTAATATAGGAAATAATCGTTCACGGAAATTTCATCAATTAGCTAGAAGAAATGCTTACTGAAGAGTATAAAATTAATGAAGACTATATCACAAGCCAAAATAAATTAGACAAGAAGAAAAAACGCTGATACTTATATGAAAATGAATCAAAACTTCCTGATAATTTCAGAAGCTGGATCATTGAACTCTTTTCTTCTGATCAGCTGGTATATTTTGTCCACTATAATTAATGACCATCTGGCTTAAGGTATATCTGCGATTATTAACTCATTAAATATGCCCTCCAACTATAAATCGCTTAAGTATTATTCAACAAATTTGAAATGTTTTATTTTCTGAATGCGAGACTGCATTTTTGTATGTTCTTGAGGAGATTTTAATTTTTTATGAAGACTAATCAATTCTTTGCTTTTCTATTCACTTTTATCGATCGAAAATGAACTAAGGCTTTTGTTATCGCGATTTACTACTTTTTACTGACCCGTTTTTAATTTATTGTTTGAGCCTCTTCTTTGTCTACTTTACTTACTTATAGAGTTTGCATTTAATTTTGTCATTGATGATTTGTTGTCTGTCTTTAGCTTAGATGATGTTTCCGGGTTGATTGTTTATGTTTCAATTTCTGGCTGATTTTTTTATTTCGTCAAATCTAGATATTTGTATGCTCTTGCACTTTGGAAATATTTATTCAGCTTACTATTCGATCTGTTATCCGGTTGTTTAGATGTCAATGCTTATTTTTTGGCAGTCTATATTTCCTCTTTGGGTTCAGTTTTAACTGTTTTTTTCTTACTTCTCAATCGAATGATACCTAATTCAGCATCTTATGCTTCGTTTTCTTTGTTGCTCGCTTTGGTAAGGTATCGAATTTGTTTGTTCGGAGTGCTGGGTATATTGACCGAGTGTCGCTTATTTTAAGGCTTAAATTCGAATTAAACGGCTTACTTGCAGATGTCAAACTAGATCTGTAGATGCCGAGGCTAAGTTCGTTTGGACTTCCTCATTTTAAGATTAAACTAAATACAATTTTATTAATAAAATGTTAGCAATAGTCTATCAACTTATTACGCGCACATATATTGTATTTAAGGTCATGCCCTTCAAAAAACTAGATACAAAATAATTCAAATAAGCTCATATGAGTATGTTAGTAATTTTAGGCAACGACTAGAAAAGTATTCTGTATCGATTATATTTAAATGAGTATTCAAGAAAATGGGTTTAATGTGAAAGGCCACCAAGTCAAGCCTATAATAATCGAACTGCCAGATGAGTAGCATAAGGAAAACGAAGCACTGATTAAGAAAATGATTAAGCAAAATAATAGCAGCATGAAGTTTACAGGAGGGTATAAAAACGCATCCAACTTGAGTCAGCCTAAAAAATAACTATATCGACCACATAACGATGAACCTCAGTTTAGCAGTAATGTTTATAACGAGCTGGGAGTTAGTAAAGTTCAATCCAAATATCGACCAGTTAGCGAGAGCAAGATAGTAGATGGTCAAGAAAGCTACACTATGCAGCAATTAGAATCGAAAATATAGCTACTCAAACAAGATAGAAACATGCGGAATAATCATTTACTGCAAAAAGTGGATGAGTACACTTTGGCTAATAATCCGAGTAGGTTTCAGAATGTTATACATGCTCAGTCTAGTCTTGATGCCATAACAATCGACAACATAGAGGCTAAACTATAAGCCCATCGGCGAGGACTCAGGAGTATTGAAGATGAATATAATGCCAAAAAGGGAAAACATACTCCAATTGATCGATATGGTTATATGCGTACCAATATTGATGTCGATAAAGAGCATGCTCAGATCCAAGTAGATACTGACCAGATCTATGAGCTAGTTCGCAAACGAGAGAATCTGTAACCTCACGAGGTGGAATTAGATTAACTGTGGGAACTCAAGAAAAAAAACGATCCAAAACTTGCTGAGTATGATGCTAAATATCAATAATATCTGGTGAGTAAGGATGCAAAGAATTTACTAGGAAATGTAGTAAAGCGAAATCTATACACTTGGGACAAATATAAGCAGCCTGATTCCCATAAGGCAAAACCACATCCCCATGCCAGTCTATCGCCTGCAAAATAGCATACGCATTCAAAATAGAAAAAATTGGTTAATAACTCACTAACATCAGATGATCTCGGTTAGGATGGGCTTGCTAGCATTAAGGATATCCGGGATGTAATCGCTAAAAAGGACGATAAGTTTATAGCAGCTTATATATTTACGCAATTGGATATCAACAAAGTTGGACTTATTTCCAAAGAGGAACTTACCGACTATATTTTATCTCAACAGCACATCATCAACGGATACAACATCGACACTAAGTGGCTGTTTACTGATCTAGACAACTTCGAAACTAAAAGGAAAGGGCTTCTAAATAGAACAGAACTCGCTATATTCTTGGCTACTCTTGAGAGAGTATCGCATCCTAAGCTCACTATGACTACTTCTAATTTATCCGTCAGCATGCAGCCTAGCCTAGAGAGGTAGTCAGCTCCTAAGAAGAAAGGTGTGGTGTCATCGTTTGCAAAATTTCATCCCTTGTTTGAAAAGCTCTTCAATACCCTCGATTTCAATAATGATAAACTTTTAAAACGTACATAGTTTATTGAGAACATTTTCATTGACAGTGACTGTCTGAAAATATTAGATCAGGAAGTATTGAGGCTCACTGTGATCGACAAATCGATTACAGTTCGACAAATTGTTGGATGTGTGCTTGATGACTATGAGAAGTAGAGAAATTAGAAGTTAAAGAAATCAAAAGAGTACATTACATTTAGTAGATTTTGTGAATATTTCGAAGTTCCAGAATCTTTAGATCTAAGTAGAATTAATTTGCGGGAAAATAAGAAGAACGAGAATAAGTCAAAAGAATTGGATTTGTTTGACATTCCTGCATAGTATCTTCAGCTACTGAAGGATATCTTCAACGAGATCCCTCGAGTATATCAGGACTACGTAATAAGCACTGATTTCGTGCAGGCAGCTCTCCGAGATCCTCAAATTCTAGCTTTGTCTGATTAATTGTGTCGAGTTGCCAGTGTTGAAACTGGATTATCAATAGAGTCTCTGCTCACAACCCTGCATCGGATTCAGAAATAGTGCGACGAATATTGCACGTGGGAAGAGATGAAAATGTTTTTTAGCAGAAGAGGAAGGCCACTCGACTGGGATTTTATGCTCATTCAGCAAAAAAAATAGTTAAGAAACAAGAAGCTAAAATAGTAGCGAGCAAGTGTTAGCAAGTCCAAGCTGAGCAAGACTCAAAACTTTTTCGATTATGCAGATCAACTTAAGCAAAAGAGCAAATAGAAAATCAGTCGAATACCAGAAAAGTACACAGTTCCTCAACCATTTGACATTACTGACATGAAATAGAAGCCAAATATCTAGAAGGCAAAACGAGGATAGTAATAGTTCGAAGAGTTGAAGAAGTAGTTCAAGGCTCATCCAGTTAATAAATAGATATTATAGCCGAAGCCTGAATTGATTGCAGGTTCAGTAAGCAGTAAGAAATCGATTTAAAAACCTGTGTATAATTATGAAAACTATGAAAATGATCGGATTTAAAGAGCACTAAAGCGCGCTCAGTAAAAATTCGAAATTGATGAGCAAGTTAAAGCAATTAAGTAGAAAACAGAAATTAAGGCAACTTAAATAGGAGTAGACCTCACAAAAAAGTATATTGATGTGATAAAGTAACAAGAGAAAAAGAAGAGAGAAAATAGTAAATACAAGCCAACTCAACCGAAAGTCAGTGATAGTTTGTATCCTAAAGACCCCAAAAATTAAAAAATCAAAAAGATCTAGAAAATCAAATAAAACATATAAAAAGCAGATGAAGTTGCAAAAAGAAAGAACGACATGTTAGAGGAGGAGAAGAAGAAAAATAAGTAAAAGAATCTTGAGGCTAAAAAAGTGGCTGAATAGATGAAAAGAATCGAACAATAATAAAAGAAAAAGCAGGATGAATTGGCCAATCAAGGGCTTGACTTTAAGCCTAAAATAAAAAAATCATAGTTAACTAATGAATAAAAGGAGCTTTTGAAAAAAGGAAAGTAGTAACGATAGAGAAAACAGAAAGAGCAATAATAGTTAATGCTTCAACTAAAAGAATAATAAAGAAAGAAAAGATTAGGCTACGATAAGAAATCAAACTTTTTAGACTTATAAGCTTTGGCTCAATTAACAGATTAAGAAATTCTTGATAAGCTCGATACAATTAACTTCGAGGATTTGCTTTTGGATGAGAAGGACAAACAAGACTACGCGAAATAATATGATAATAAAAATAAAACATTAAGAGAGCTTAAAGATCGGGAGAGTGGTCTAGCAGGTCGGTAACGAGCTGCTATGTAGCAAGAGGAGAAAAGGATCACATAGGAAAAGAAAAGATACAAATAGAAATTACAAAAACAAAAAACAGATCCAAAATAAAATTTTTCAAGGCTTAGCACAAAAGGATAAGCTGCATATAAGAGCGACTTGGACTCACATAAAAGTAAAGCTTTAAGAAGATACCGAGCCATAATTGAGGGTAAAAAGCCATTATCAGAGTATGACAAATACAGTGTAAAAGGGGATATTCCTCAAAATTCTACTCATCGAATACTATAATAAGGTTTGGAGGAAAATGAACGAAATGATTAAAAAGTTGACTAAGAAGAGGAGAAATAGATTTAAGAAGAAGACTGATACTTTATTTTAATCTAAAGTTAATGTTTATAAGAATATCAATTAATGTCATATTTTTTTCGTCTTAATGGGAGGTCTCATTGCTTTTCTGACGACAGCATTTTGTTTATCGTGAATCCAACGTTCGTTAATATAATAGGCAATACAGCCTCCATTATCTCGAACAACTCTTACCAAGTGAGAGCAAGGCATACCGGTTCGAAAGTTACTCAAACACTCACAGCGCCAACAGTTGAACTTGATATCATAAAACAAATGAAACTTGTATGTCCTCTCATATCTTTCATACTTAACAATCTTGTGAATTGGGGAGCAGCCTTCAGCCACTTCCAGAAAAGCACGAGACTATTCGTAGTACTGCCTCATTTGTTCATAAGCTAAGTGTTATAGTAGCCCAGTTAACTTATTCATTTAGAAGTCTAAGATATGTTTTGTGATTTATTTGTTCATGTAGTTCAACACAGCCATCCTGTTGAGCAGACGCTTCTCCACCCTCAGCACGAAGAACATGAAGCGGCCGAAATTGGTTTGGTGAGGAACCGAACGCTTGATTAAATTATTAAATGATTATGCTCTGGTCGAAGATATTCCAAAAGCGAAGAAAGTAGCTGGCACATAAGCTAAGCAGAACTTGTCTTGATTTGCTATAACATCTAGCATTGTATTCTTTTTTCTTAAAAATGTTGCAATTTCAGTGACAATATCCAAACACACTTATTTAGAAGGTTATTTTAAAAGCCTACTAAATAGTGTAAATAACTAATCACTATAGGCTTCTCTTTTCAATATTCTTTTGAGTGACTCCATCTTGTGATACCAATCCAGCAAATGAACGTAAGTATACTTCTTTTCGTTCTTTAAATTTTACAAGGCGTATCCTATCGTTTTTTGATCATCTGTAAGAATAGTCTGTGGCAAGTGACCCATTACATCGAAGAAAAAGTCAAACAATACCTGAAAATTTTCTGAGGTTTATTTATCAATTGTGGAGACACCAAAGAGCACAATCCTGCTATTTCCGTCATGCCCGACGAAGAAACCAACTCCAGCATGCCGAGCCTCACCAACTTTCTTTTTAATCAACTTGTAGGTGATATCGAAACAAAGAATGTCCCCAAACCTTAAATAGCTTTTCTTCATATTTTAAGTGATTAGCATTAGAATAGAAGTTTTACCCGTAACCAGTTTACGCCTGAATTAAATCTTCCTCTCAGTGAATTTCTTGAGCATATGATCTTCGTCCTTAAACTTCCAAAACACTCGATCTTTAAGACACTTAGCCTGGCACTTGGTCAAGTTGAACTTTTCCTTTATGTTTTGAACGTGATGTTAAAATCTATCTTCGGCCGGTAGATCATGTAAATATTGTCTAATGCTTGTGTCTTTTATTATAGTTCGAGAGAGAAACAGTATGTGACTGTGTTTATTTATTATTTTGGACTCTGCTAAGTAATACTTTTTGGGAAAACTAACTCTACCGTTGCCTGCTGTCATAGACTCACCCCCAATCGTAATCTTCTTTTGGTAATAAACTAGAGTTGCTTGACATAGTCTGATCCTACATGAGTAAATGATCTTCAAGACATCTCCCTTGTCTATAATTTCTTTTTAGAATAGTTGCCATTTACAGTATCCTATTTCTAAAGCGTTCGTTAACAGAAAAGTACTAACTTCCTCAGAGGTCTAGAACTTCATCTGCCTGATTTTGTCGGTAGGGTACCAGTGGGTATAGTAGTCGGCTTTACCTCTGCCGTACCTGGCCATGCACCTAATATCCTCCTTGTCGAAGTCGTAGTCAATGTTCATAGCAAAATGTTAAGTTTAGTACTGCTCGACAATTCAATTTGTGTCATGTGATGTTTTCACTATCTTGCATGTATTTTAATAATGTGCACTTTATTATAAATTTCAGCACAAAGCGCACTCCTTATTATTGTCTACATAATTTGAATATACAGTTAGCATTACCGCAAGGATGAGTGCAAAATTATATACAGCTTTAACATGGATAAGCACAAGCTTTTAGTACCCCACTTGTCGTAAGGTGTCCAAACTAGCTGATCTCAAGACTGGAGTTGCTGTGGCTGAAATTTTGACTGAAATGCTTCCTTCAAACCTTCAGCAAGGTTTACTCACAAAGATCGAAATTAGTAAACTACATGCTGATGCTTGCATTGCTAATTGGCGAGTTATTATATAGGTAATGTTACAATATCTGAAGAACACCAATGCTCAATAGTTAATAACAAATCTAGTCGCACTAGCACCCGAGACGCTTTACTATCGTGACTAAGATCTAATAAAATTCATTAATGACATTTTAATGCATTTATGGCATTCTCCGCCTATAATTATGGACTAATCAGAGCTACTAAAATACTCAGGTGCTATAAAATCGCATTTGTCTTCGATGTCAAACAAATCTAAATCTGAGATGAAGCAACAGACAATTATAAACAACACCACAAATATAAATCTTTCGCAGTTAAGCGATATTGCGAATACTTCTTGTTTGATGGGGCCGACTTAAACAACAATGTTGCATAATACAACTCACGATGGCCATGATAAAATAGTAGTTTTATAATAGAGACCATAACTATAGTGTCGGACTGCTCCAGTTCCATTGTCGCAAGTTTCACAACTTCAGGCTTGGATGATCAGCAAACTTGGCGAGGAAGTCATGTTTTGGGAACCTCATGAACAGCTTGGCAGTTTAGTTAATGCTATTTTTTGTTCCAGTCGGCTCAATTGCCCTATTGTAAAAGATGCACAATTCAAACACGGTGCACTGTTCGTTTATAAAAAAGTGTTAGAATTTATTGTGCAAAACAATCAAGCTGAAAGAGTCAGCAAAATTAATGCACTAGAAATAATGAGAGCAATTTAAGAACTTGGAATTGTAAGAGAGAGCGAGTATTGGCGATTAATTAATGATCTCCACGATTTCGACATGACAAAAGGAAAACTATTTATTGCTCGATCAAACAATCAAGATCATGTAAAATGTTCAAATATAGACAAATAAAATAAAAATCTAAACATAAACTGTTTATCAAAAGATCAAAGCAAAAAAGTGCTTCAGCCATGTAAAACTAGCAAATCGTTATAGAATGCAGCCCTGATTGTGAAACCTTAAGTACTGTAAGCAATTGAAAAATGGTTAAGTCAGTAAATGGGCCTTGAGCATTCCATAGCAAAGATTCACTCAACAAAATAAGCATACTCCAACCCTTTGATCAATGGCACAATTGCAGCGACTATGTTGATGAGATTCAAACTCGGTAAAGCGACAATTAATAAGTCACCTATTTGCATCCAAGAAGTGAGAAGCAATTGGGAGATGATCAATAAAACTTGTTGTCTAAGAAACTACGAGTCATTGAAGCCAGTATGTGCATACTTGTACCGGATTAACACATTAAAGGCAGATCAGGAATGCATTAACAAACTGCTTCACTATTTGAACTAGTTCAAATTATAGTATTAGCGAAAACAGGCGAAACTTAAGAAAGTACAACCGAGCACATAATGCAATCAATGCGAAGATGAATATGTAGTGAAACTTACTTACTCAGCTTCAGAGATAGTTGGCCAAAAACTCGAACTGCGAGAGTGGCTGACTTCAAATTTCGGCATTCGCATGGACTAAATTCTCACTGTGGCTTAACTAACTAGCATTTGCAGAGAGCTGCTACGCTTGAACATATACAAATAGACAACTCCTCGCATTCAAGCCAGTAATGTAGACAAAATATTAGGGTAACTGCGTAGAATTGGACTAGGTGACTACTACCTCATCACCAAGGAACAACTTATGGACTCTAATGCTTAATATCTAAGATGGAAGATTCTCGCAGATTTGAAGTGGTTAATTGAAGGCAAAATTGTGTTCTGTCGTGCCTGACTGTTGGCTCATTCTTTAATATTTCTGTATGTGCGAATTAATAAATATATCATAACATATAATAAGAAGCAGCTACTTGGTGATGGAGTTCGCATCCTTCGCAGATTTGTAGTCTCTCAAAGAGTTAGTTATCCCAGACTACAACCAATTCGGCTTCGAGTTAAGCCATGAAATTCAATAAGCTCCATGCGAGTTCAGTTCAATCCTTAACGAAATCCAATAAATCAATCAAGCTAGATCGATGACTTGTTCTTTGATGTAGGCTGCAATCGAGTTATCAGATGAAAACTTTACTGCACCTGAGTTCGAGAGCAAGGATGTAGATGACTAATAAACTATCTTTACGCCAACTAAAATAATGATAAATTAGTCACGCCGGTCTACTATATTTAGCAGTGACTCTCACTCGTCCATGTTGATGCCAGTTTCACCGAGTCCAGGTTCAACAATTAAAGTGTATTACTTTAACAAACCAACATGCAAGATGATAAGTTTTACACAAAACTCGACAGCTTTCGAGTTGACAAGTAAAGCTTTAATGGAATATGCTCAGGATCTTAGCTTAGACCAAACTGTCATAGTTTCAAAAGATCCGAAAAGTAACTCTTCATTTATGTAGATTATGAAATGAGATTTGTCAAAGAGGAGGGATCTTGTGAAGCTGATTACTCTGTATAAGCGATATCACGAGATCGTATCATTGCAGATACCTTAATTTAGGTACTAGTGTTAGTTAAAATTTGTAAAAATAGAAAAGTTTCAGCAAAAGGATTCAGAGAAATATAAGCTTAATCATAAAAATCTGATAGCATTAAGTTGCACATTTTTAACGAAGCCAATATGTTAATCACTACACTGACAATGTCTAAAACTGAGACACTTCAAAAAGCTTTTGATTTTCTGCAGGCATAATACAAATAAAAAATAGTTCTGCTTGAAGATGTGGAAAGTGATCTGATTTTACCTGAAGATATTGAGATTTCGAATTTAGGCACTTATAAACTTTTCGCTAAGAAAAAGAAATTTTTAGATGAACCAGAAATAGAAAAGGCTCCCTTAAGAATCAGAGCAGCAACTCTCCCAAAAGATGTTTCTTCATCAGTTTTTGCTCCCATCGGAATTACATAAGCTTCCCGCTATGAATAGTTCGAGGTCATTAAAATAAACAGAAGGGGAGCAGAACAACCTAGAATAATCGGATTTGACCAGACCAAGTACTATAACTATGATCCCTCAGTTAGAAAAAAAAACTAGGAAGTCAGTCTTTTTAAAGCACTTATTGGAAATAGCATTCTGACGGGAACTAAAAAACCTGAAAGGTTAATCTCAGATATAGTCTCAGTAAGCTAACTTTCGGAAACAAGTTTCGAAATAGTTTTACCGGAGAAAGCAATTCTTTTTAAAACGGATACAACGTTGAAACGAGATAAAATTTTGCGCAAACTAAATTTTTTAGTAGAGTTTAACAAAACAGAAAATCACTGATTTACATAATTACTATGAAGTAAATCATGCCCACAGACTTCGACTCATCATTTTTTATTTTTTTATAGGGGCTTTTGTAGTCTTTCTTTTTATTTTTACTATTTTTTATTCAGAGATAGGATTCTCAGTGTTTATGCATTTTTCATTTTCAGTTAATTATGCAATTTTAAATTGACTATGTGGATTTTTCTGGATCCAAGCAATCTATTTATCTATAATGAATAATTTTAATATATTTTCGATGTGTAACACTATTTTTCCGACGATTTCTATTTACTATTTTAGAATTAACCACAAGTACGACTAAAAGCTTGGACCAGTTTGCATTTTTTACTCAAGATCCTGTTTCGTGAGATAATTTTTAGCTTAAAATTTCGGACGCTCAGTAATGGAATTTTTATGTATAAAGTTATTTTATATTTTTTTACAAAAGTGACCATTTTTATTATTTTTTTCCAAATTTGGAAACCTTTTTCCTTGAAAATTTGGGAAAGCTTTAATTTATCGATAATTTTTAATCTTATCTGAGCATTTTTCAAACATGTTTTTATCAAACAAAAACGAAGCTGATTTAGAATTATCTGAGTTCTATTACAATGCTTGACCTGGAGGCTCAGATTAATTATTTTACAAGTTTGAAAGATCATGCTTGACGGCGATATAATACAGCTTGTTCTTTTTCTTCATTTTTATTATTATTCGATAGGAAAGTCGATAAATAATAGAATTTTTGGCTAAAATCAATACTTTACACATTTTTTGGCAGCATCATAAATTTTCCACTAAGTTGGCAAGTAGAGGGGCTCCTGGACCAGAGGGAAGGGAGTATCGTATCCACATACTCGAGTTATGGGAGATTTTAAGTGCAAAAAGCAAGTCTATTGTATCTTAGCACTAAGTTAAGCACCCATACCAACTGTCTTTGGGGCCTAATGAGTAATTAGGCATCGACCTGTTTTCTTCACTGACTTGATCAAAGTTTCAGCATCATACGGGTAAATTGTTTGAAGATCGATAATCTATGCGGATATTCCCTCCTATTTTAATCGAGCTGCAACTGAAACTAATGTTCTCATCAGGTTTCCATAACCAATCATCGTGATATCTGACCCTTCACTTAAGACTTCTGCCTTTTCGAGTTCAAGTGTGTAATCTCCTGTGGGGACTTTATCTTATGCATTTCGATACAGGGCTTTCGGTTCGAAAAATATAACGGGGTTGGGGTCTCGAATTGAGGACAAAAGTAAACCCTTTGCCTGGATGGGATCTCGAGGAATGACTACTTTGAGTCCAGGAGTATGAGCAAAGTATGCCTAAGGCGATTGAGAATGATACAACGCACCATGGCCGACAGCACCCCAAGTGGCTCGTATTGTTAGACTTCCACAGTCAAATTGATTACCTGATCGATACCTATATTTAGCGGCTTCGTTGACAATCTGATCGAAAGCCGGAAAAATGTAATCTCCAAACTGGATCTCAGCAATAGCAGTATGACCCACAACTGCGGCACCGATTGCGAACCCTGCAATTCCTTGCTATGAGAGGGGAGTGTTAAAAACTCGCTATACTCCATACTTTTCGAGGAGTCCACTTGTGCATCGGAAAACACCTCCAAACTTAACATCCTCACCAAACACAATGGCTCTGCATGAGATTACAGTTACTTCGGGTCAGAACCTAGTGCCACATCAATAGCTGAATTGATGGATTGAAACAGATTCATATGCTCTCGGGGCAAGTCAGTTGAGATATCCTTGGCAAAGGTGAAATGAGGAGCCTTCTTGACCGCTGGCTGTGAGCTGCTAAACCTGAACAAACTTGCGAGGCACGATCTCATGTGATTATAATATGCTTTACTATAGATTATTTCAACTGCAGATTAATGTGAAGCAACAAAATGCACATATCATGATTTTTCCTTGTGTTTTTGTTTAACGTGTAAACGCAATGCCGGCTATGTCCCATAGAGTCTAAAACAGTTCTAGTATGGACATTCGTGTTTCTTCTCTATATCGCTATATCTCCTTCGATGTTTAGTCTTAGAAAGGTGGTTCTATAATTTGAGACTCTCTAATTTACGAAAATTGTTCTAGGTTATTAAATTTTATACTTCGACGCCCTCGATTTTGGTCTCGCACTAGGTTAAATCTTACTGAGAAAGTTTAACCTTCTCTCTCCAAAACTAGATAGTAAGATACAATTTCCAAAATTTGTCATAATAATTGCAGGTGGAATCATACAGTTCAGGAAATGGTTTCAGCTCCTCAATATGGTAGCAATCATAATTTCTACTGCTTCTGCGAATAGAGCCTAGCTTGCTCAAGATCAACGCCTCCATTTGCGTGATTTGGTCATAAAGCTTTGCGTCCTAGAGCGAGATTTATTTTATTCTTCGGTTGCGGCTCATATATTCTAAATGATAAGCGCAGTAATATAATCAATCATCAAAAATAAATTGTATTCATTTTACTTATTTTTCTAACTTAATCTGTGTGATCAACTGTTTGTATCCAAGTTCATTCATTTTTAGAAGACCTAGCATAAATTAAAAGGGTGCAATCTTCACCTTATTTTATGTCTAGTCTTCTTTCGGTATTTATTTTCCTTTTATTTACTACTAGATTGTTTGAGATCGATAGCTCAACCGCACAATGCATTCGATGAATTGCTGCAAACTTAACAACTGACCTTTTGCTACATTTTTATATACTTCTGAAATATCTTTAGGCGAAACATATTTTGTAGTCTACAAATCTTTTAACATCTGTGCTAAATTCTTGAGCTCCATTTTCTGCTTTTCCCAATTCCAGTAAATTTCAAATAACTCTTCAAATCGCTTTTTATTTTTATCAATTAGCTGTTTTATTTCACCATTATCCATACTGTTCTTTATCAGTAAGTCTTTCATTTTGTGATCAGCAGCTTGAGCTTTCATATCACTCAAAATTTTGTCACTTGATTTACTTTTGACAAACTTCTCTAGCTTCTTTTATTTCAATTATTGCTGTTTAGCTCGTTCAATCATTTTTTATTTTTTGGCTTCAATAATCTTTTTCTCCTTCTATAAAAGTTACCCTTATTTCGCTTTTATTTCAGCCTTTCTTTTTTACTTATTTTCCTGTTAAGCCATTTCCTCTTCTTTATTTTTACGCTCTTCCTCATCCTTTTTCTACTTTATTTTTTTCTTATTTTATTCCAAGTATTGTTTCTTAAGTTATTCTTTCTTTTTCAATTTTTCCTCTTATTGTTTTTATTTCTCTTTCTTCTCTCTCTGTAGTTTCTACTTTTAGTCTCGCATTTTTATTATTTGTTATTTCAGTTTGAGAGCATGAGCTTATCTTTTCTTATCTTTTTCTGCTTTCTCTGACTAGTTTTGCAAATCAGAAGCAACATTTCTTTGAGATTGTGATTTTAATTTTATTAAATTTTTTGACAACTTCTTTAGCGGTTTCGTAAACGAATTATGTGACTCGGCTAGGATATCTTTTTTCACTAGAAGGCTTTGATTTTGTTCAGCTTCCTCAGTACCTGCTCGATCTAGTTTTTTATCAGTTGATTGTGATTGTCCTTTTGCTTGTAAAGGCTTAAAAATTTTGGTAATAGTAATTTTTTATTTGAAGTCAGTGAATGGAGATACTATATGGACTCTAAATTAAAGAAAAAAGTACCCTGCCGCTTCGTAGACTAGTCCATCGATTATCTAGTAGCAATCGATAAACGATTGGTCTATACGAAAGTGTTGATTTCGTATTGTGTAGTCAAGATCGACTTGAGTTTCTTTTAATTTTTTGTAATCCTAGATAAATACAGAATTACTGCTGGAACTGGATACTGTTAGTTATAATCAAGCTACTCTTTCAATGCCTGAACTTTGGGGTCGAAGAGATCCTTGGCAAACTTTTCATCTTCTAGTAATTTCAAGATCACTTTTTAGACCTTCAATCCGAAAGGTTAGTCTTTTTTGTTAAGAGTGTCCTGCTGAACTAGCAAGTCAGTGAAGTACAAGATGAAAGTGGAGAAGTCTTGCTCATAAACTCCGCCTAGAATATTTCTCTCCTTTTTTCGTTTCTGATTGATTGTTGTAATGATCTAGTTAATCGCAATCTTGGGAATCTTAGCAATCAGATTTTTATCCTTTAGCATTCTCATAATTTATGTAAACGATAGAATATTAAGTTCTTTATCTTAACTAATTGGAGCAGATTTACTGGCATAGTTTATAAACAAACTTTTTATATATTTCTTGTAGCGCTGGATCACATTTTGAAAAGATTTTAATTATCTATTCTCTTCAATTTCTAAATTTATGAAGTCTAAGCTATCCTTTAGGTGTTTCTTCTTGACGCTATCGATGTCAAACAATACCTGATTATTGCTAAGTTCTGGCAGTTTAGAATAGCCTAAAGACAAATTTCTCTGAAACAACTACACTTAATTAATTTTACCAATTCTATCTTTCTTAGCCTATTCTTCTTCTTGCTTTGCTCTGCTTTGATCCATTTTCCACTTCTATTTTATCTTTTCAATGTCCTCCAGCACCTTTGGATCTGGCTTTATGTGCTTGCTTCTTGAGCCTAGCTCGTATTTGTTGAAAGGATCTGCTTTCTTTTTCTTGTAACCCAGTCCGATATCAGCTAGATTCGAGGACCCTCTTTAATCCTCTTCTAGATTTTGCTAATATTTAAGTAAGCCTTTGCTTTATTTGTGACTCTATCTGCCGGTATTCTCTCCTTTGGACTGGAACTAGTTGCTGCTCTAGTTTCTCTAGGCTTACTCCTTGGATGAAGCTCGAGCACTGTTGATCTGTTTTTGTTTGAATTACACTAGAATATCTTCAATATCCCCAATTTGCATAAGAATAGCTGCTAGACCTTTGTCGTAGTGGTTTCTGTTCTCATACCAGTCGACAAAGAGGGCAGACACCTTCTCTTTGATTTCCTAGGTTAGCTCTCTATGCTCAAGAGATATGAAATGTTTAATCAGTTCTACAATTAGTGATTTCTTCTGGTTGTTTATGATGGCCTCTTACTTGTTCTGTCCCTTCTGATTTTGGTAATTGCCACGATTTGCTTTAGACTTGCCCATAACAAGCATCCCGTAGTTATTGAGACTCGATTCAGTGAACTTAAGACAATATTCGCGAATTTGTTAGGACTCGCAGAACCGGGCAGTAATGGCCTCGATTATCCTAAATATGAGTGAGGAGTATATCACTGATTTAGTGTAGAGCTTAATAAAATAGTCCAGAAAAGTAATTGCGTAATATTCTTACATTTTTGGATGCTTGCATAGCTCGATAACAAACTAGAAATCATACATATTAAGGATGTATGAAGTACCCTCCTTGTTTGTCAGCTGCTTAAGCATCGGTTATAGTAGAAATTACAGCGGAATTGTTGAAAATCTTCTAATCGTTAAAGTCAAATTCTGTAGAACAATTTGTCGCATTTACTCCTAGTTGTGATTCTCTACAAACAGAAAAATAATTTTTTTGTAAAGCAGCGCTGCCAACTTGTTTTTATTCGAAGCCAAAAACTAGAGTATGCTGAATAGTTTCAGTAATGAAGGAATTCGAATAGTGTAAACTTCACTACGAGTATTCTTTTTCAATTCTTCAGTAATCTTGATCAGCAGTTCTTCTGCATGAACGGCTTACAGATCTTTGTAAAATCCCACCCATAGTAAATACATAAGCTCTAGATGTTGGTATTTGATTTACTAGTTTGCAATATTTAAGTCTTTGCCTTTTAGCTTTGATGCTCCCACATCATCTAGTCCTTTCTACCAAATTCCAAAAAGTCCACTTTTAAATACTTAGTTTTTTGCATCTACGTTTGCTAAGATAGGTTCTATGAGTAAAATGATCGCTTTTAGATATTCCTGTTCATTATTAATTACTCGTTTGAGTTGGACCTAGAAGAAATCCTTAAATACTCCCTGTAAGAGAAGAAACATGGCCTAGAAAATTTAGAAATTCAAGTACGGATGCCTTTTGAGCCCCATGTACAAAAAGTCGAAGCCTTCGCCTTATTTACAAAGCACTTGGTACAAAATGTTCTTAGAGTTGAACTTCGAGCTCTAGTAAATTAAAGATTTGAATAGCTAGCAACCTGCTTTGCAGACTTATGACTCTCTTGAAATTAAAGTGGGCTTAAATACTTGTAACAGGAATTACAAATTTTTAGAAGGATCTTTTTCGACCAAGTATGCAATTTTAGTCATTTTAGAATTGGAATCTCGCAGGAAATCAATGATTTCATCAAATGAACCTTTAATACCTTTGACAATCATATGTGAGAGATATTTAGATGACTCTGCCAAAGTTGCAACTGCCTGTTTTGGTGCCAGTCCCATATTTTGAGCAATTAAGACAATTATCAATTCTAGGACAGTTTCACATTGCTAAAACTCTTCGTATTTGTGCACTCGCTTGATGTCCAAAGTGGGTTACGATGAAGGCGATGCGTTCGATTTCTATGGCCTCTACGATGAGAAAAAAAGTACCTTTTGTGTTGATTTATTTTGAACATCTAGCAAGAATAATACAAGTGAGTTAAAGTTCCCGGCTGTTATCTCCTTCTGCTGTTATTTTGGTAGTACGATACCGATTTTCGCGAATCCCTGTCTAGATCGATGTGTACCTCGCAGATGATATTCCAGTTGTAAACTCTTGCGGCAGGTGTATTTGAGTTCTTCACAGAGCTGACGAGAGGTGCATTAACCTGTACAGCTTTTTCAGCAGCTAAAAGAGTCAGCAGTTTAGCAACCAAGAACCCAGATTGCAGTTATTATTGAAGTCGGATTTCAAGTTCGAAGTTCCCACTCGGCTTGTACTTCTGGGTGTTCGGTAGTATTTGATTTTGTACCAGCCATCTATACAGGTCATGTGTGATTTCGGCATGCGTGATCATCAATGCTAAAACCTTTAATTACTATCAGTTCACACTTCCATATACTGTGATCAATACACAAATAATACACTCAATAATCAAAACCTTCGAGTGACGAAGCTGTTAAGAGGAATCAATCTGTCGCTGCTATTCAAAGTGAAGTTATGCCCGTACTTGCTAGCGGAGACCACTTGATTCCTCAATGTTGCTAGTGGTACTTCTGCAGTGAATTTGCTTGAATTCTCCTTTACATTATTGAACTTTAACGTGTTCTCTAACTTCTTCCTCTGCCTCAGCTTTTCTTCAGTCAGGTTTAACGAGGTCTGCAGAGAGTTCAAAGATATTTGTGTCAGCGATAAATTGGATGTTAGCTTTTATCGACTTCGGAGCTGAAGGCAGTTTAATGGTTTCAATATTGAGCATTTTTCTGATATGCTGATATCTGTCTCAGAGTATCCACTTAGATCTTAGAATTGTTTTTTCCAAGCACTAATCCTAAACTTTGCTCGTATTTATTTAACTATGAATAAGGCAAGTTTTTAAGGGTCGTGTGCCAAAAATTCGCCTGTCTTAATGAACTATCTAGCTTTCTAGATCATGTCGTCCTCGATGTATTTTAGTATAGTAGGGCTCACACAATCGCTCTTGAAGATGACTCCACTAGTAAGATAGAAGTGTAAGAAACTCACGAATGTCGTATATTGGAGATCAAAGTCAAGCTATTCGAAAATTGTTTTCTAGGCAATTTAGTAATCTTCTTGGCTGTAGGACTTCTAGGCATACCTCTGGTATCGGTTAAGGTAAGGCACTCTCTTATCTAGCTCAATACCCTTACTGGCGACGATGAGGGAAACGGCAGCCCAGAACTTCTCGTCTCTGTCTGCATTATGGGTGCGTGCATACACATAGATTCCTAAGGCTAGGGTCTCGACTGAGTACTCGAACTTGTCACATATGGAGACCAACAACGAGTAGGTAGGGTCACTTATCTCTTTGAATTCGATTTGCTTGCATTGTCTCTTGCGCATGTGCTGAAGGTACTTGAAGGATGAACAGTTCATAAAGGAGTCATAGAAATTAGTCTTAACTGCCGGGTCGAAGGAATGGTCGTAGATGCCGCACTTTTTGCAGCTAGAACCACTGAATCTATGAGAGCAGTTGGAAATGGCTCTTTCGCTCATTATTTTAGTCGTAAAAATAATAACTTAACTTATTAGTAAATTTATGTGCCAAGTTAATACATTGTCATTCAGCTTAATTAATATTGACATCGCTGAATACATGGGCTTTTTCGACAATTTCTTTAGTAGCAAGTCTAAATAGAATATCGACAAGAAGGTTACAAAGATCGAAACCAAGGGGTTCAACTTCGCAAATAGAGCTCATCGGTTTGCCATCAATGGAGTGCTGATATTTGTAGGTTACGAGATCTATCAGTTCCTGAAAGAGTATAACACTTTCTTCTTACAGGCGCGTAAGCTCAAGAAGCTAGATGAGTTCGAAGCAGACACACGCATAAACAGCAAGATCAACAGTGAATAGGAATGATAAGAAAATGTTCAATTTACTATTTATATCATGTTGCCGATCTTTTCCATCTCGCGATAGAACTCGTTGAACTAGCTCATACTCAAATCTAGCTGCAACTCCGAGCTACGATTGCAGTCATCCCGTAGTACAAACTTGACCTGGATGAAGCACTCGGACTGTCCTACCAGCCTCGAGTTCGTGGTGGACACTAAGTTAGTTATAGTTTGTACCTGCGAATCTCCACTCGAAGTCAACTATCGACTTGGTCGTCCTACTGATAGATTTTAAAGTATCCATTATAAGTGAATAAATTCTCAAATCATTTCCTCTACGAAGTCCTCGATTAACTCGACGCCCAACCCTTCAAGCCAGACTGCGGTGATGTTTTTCTTGTCATCAGTCTTGACTCCATATGACCCGAACATGCAGGTGATTGCCTCATTGGCCTTGATGTCCATATCGTAGTATATTTCAGTCTGGTCTTACTTATTGCTGGTTGTCGGCTTAGTCTGTGGCTTCTCCTTTGATTATTTAGAAACCGGCTGCTGTACTGGATTAGACTAAGTGATGAATTAGCCTTGAACACCCAAGTTAGATGTGATGGTTATCTCAAGCACTCTCTGGGTTCTTAAGTTTATCTTCAGCTTCAATGATTTGATGAAATCCGGATACTCAACTGTGAAAGTGGACTCTTTTCCATTGACTGTCAGTGAGTTTGTATCAAATGGTAGTTTTCCTACGTAAGTTTTGTTCTTGTCCTTCATTGAGTAATAAAAGAACTGATAGTATCCGCAAGTATTAAACAAAACCTTGTATACCCTCGTTTCTTATCTGATTGACCGCGAATCTGAAAAGCGAAGAGTGTCAAACTTTCCGACCCACTATCTCCTGACTTTTCTTATCTTTTTAGCAGCCATGCACCCAATATCTTTCTTCTTTGGATTACCATCATCGACTTCTTATTCGATCAATTAAACTTAATTGGCTTCTACTTTCTCTTTAATCTTTTTGGTGGCTAATTTAATTTGTTCAATTTATTCATTTGTAGCTTTGATCTTTTCGGTAACCATTTAGTTGACTTTTGTCAGATCTTACAGTTATTTGTCAAGTCTTGAGTTGCTCTTTGTTCGACTTGTCTCAAGCCATTTAGTGTATATTTTCTTTTCGCTCTGCAATTTAGGGAGGGACTTGGCTGATGTCTACCGAATTGATCCTCGAGAACTTATTTTTGGGAGTTTCGACTATTGCTCTTTCACCTAAATAAATTGATAAATACTTTCTGCTCTAAATCTTGTGCACTTGTGATATTGTTTTTCAGCCAGGTCTGCTTCTTCTATTGCATTGCCTATAATTCGTTAAGCTTGGCTTTCAGATTTTTATTCTCATTAATTAGTTATTTGAGCTGCAATGCTTGCTGGTCTAAACTCTTAGCTTTATTTCTCTTATTGTATTCAAGCAATTTATACTCCAAAGCTTTATTTTTATGTGAGATTTCTCTCACTTATTTTTTAAGAGAGTTTAGCTATTATACTCGGGCCTTCAATATTTACTAAGTATTAGCGATTGACTCCATTTGCTATTGTTTTTTCTTGCCGTTTAATGAGCTCAGTTATTTTTGGTAGATTTCAATGAACTGATTTACATTATGTAACTCTTTCTTGACCAGTTCTAGCTGCTGGTCAATACTCGGAAGGGTATTTTTATTGCTTTGAGGAATCTTAGTTTTCTCTAGTATTTTGTTTACTGTCTCTCCCAGCTCATATAGTTCGTTCCTGTATTTTTCATTCTGCAATTCTAATGCTACAATAGTCCTTTTGTAATCATCTTCGCTTTTCCATTGTTAATTGACTAGTTTATCAAAAGCATTGCCAGTATCAACATCGTCTTCCTCTTGCACTTTAGTCTTTTTCTTTTCTCTTTCGACAGACATAAACTTATATTACAAAATTGTAACAATAATCACAAAGCTTATAATAAATAAGTTCATAAACTGAAGCAATTATTAACGACGAACTGACTTTCAATAGCCGTAATAATTTGAAGCCTTGCCAATAAAAATTTAATGATAAAAAATAAAGAATACTTTTATTAAAGTGATTCCTCTATTGTGGATACTATGCTAAGAATTTATTTGATATTAGAGACTCTTATTCACGAAATTCGGATTATAAGAGCGCCAAATTGTTAATATATTCAACATTATTATTATATGCAAACATCAGAAGTGCCGCCAGAGGTGTTCTTCGGTCGTCTGGAAAGGACTCGCCAGACTTGGGCAAACGTACCAACTCTTTGATTTAGAAATTCGATGGTGAATTTGATAGCATCATCTTGGTCAACGGCAAGGCCAGTGCTGCCAATTAGAAATCTGTTGCCATTGTTAGCTGGCTTTTCGCAGCCTACAACCTCACCGACACCATCCTCAACATGACCCCAACCGAGACTATCATTTTCACGAGTTAGAGGAAAAGTATATAATTTATAAACTTAGTTACTTTTTTAAATTCAATCAAAAGCCATGCTAACGCGCAAAAATACAACTTGAAATTTTTCCCCAAGGAGGACAACAACGAGGCAGTCTTCACTAAAATATGGAGTGAGCTCCACGGCTCTAAATCTAACCCTAAAGTAGGCATGCTGATTAAGGATGCCAAAACTGGTATAGTTGCTGAAGAGTTCCAAAAATTCGTCTAAAATAAAAGTTACACTCCTGTCGACATTTCTCACTTCTTCAACGAGTGTTTTGTGAAGAAGGACGCCTAAGAGATTGAAAATATTAAGAAATCTTCGCTTGTCTCCACTTACTTTCTATCTAAGTTCATTAAGGAAATCTAAAAAGTAATCGATGCAGGCAGCTCTATTAAGCACAATCAACTTACTAAACAAATGCAAGATCTGTTAAGTAACGAAGCTGAGCTAAAAAAGTGTTCAGTTAAGTTAGGAGCTAGTAATGAAGGTCTAACTATATCTAAAGAGTTTGTAGATGTGGGCCCCGCCATAAATCTACAAAGCGGTGGAAATTATTCCTCAAAACTCTTTTAATAAGCCAGTTCAGATGCGCTTAAATCTGATTGTATCGTACTTGGACTTGGAGCTCTCTATAAAAGTTTCAACTCTTACGTTGGCCGCACACTTCTGATCGATCCAACAGACCAGCAAAAATCTATTTACAAGAAGATCCTGACTCTATGTAAGGTAATTCAGCAAAATTTGAAACCGGGCGTTAGCTTAGATCAGATATATTAGAAATCTGTACAGTTCATGAAGCAGCATTTACCATAAGTTGAGCCACCCACATCTTTTGGTTTCGGAATCGGTGTATTTTTAGTCGAACCCCTGCTTTAAATTACTAAAGACAACAAACGTATGATTGAAGCTGGTCATATTTTCATTATCAGTTGCAATTTCGCAAATTTAAAGTATGAGACCAAAAGTGGTACTAAGAGTTACTGTGTACAAATTGTAGATACTGTTGCAGTCACTGATAAGGGCCAATAGATATTTACTAACGATGCAAGTACTTCACTATCCGATATCTCCTACGAGCTGGGTGAAGATGAATAAGACCAAAAGAAATAATCGAGACGCAATCCAAGTAAATATATAGTAATTTAGATATTATTCAAGGTGTATCAGATGGAAGACCTTCAACCAGAGGCGGTCAAAAAATGCAAGCCACAATGACAAAAATCAACAATCAAAAGAAAAGATCTGAACATCAAATGGAACTTAAAAGAAAGAAACTGGAATAGTTGAAAGAAAGAGTTAATTAGAATTTTATTGGTGGGTTTAAGAAACAAAAAAATATTGAGTGCTCAAAATTGTAGAGCTATCGATCAAGATAATAACTTCCAAAAGAGATGAAGAAGAATCAGATTTATGTTGACAGCAAAAACAATGCCATATTATTACCAATTAACGGAAAGCATGTACCTTTCCACATTCATACACTCAAGAGCGTGGTGAAAAACGACGAAGGCAAGTACTCTTCTTTACGTTTTAATTTCCATTTACCTGGAACTGTCGCCAACTTAACTTTCCCAAAATTCAATTAGCCTTGCATATATGTTAAATAGATGGTGTTCCGAAGTCAACAGGTCACAAGAATTACCGATTTGTAAAAGCAAATCAAGGCTCTTCAAAAGAAAGTTAAACTTGATTTGAGCGAAAAACATGCTAAATAAGATATAGTTGAACAGGAAGTCATCAAATAAAATAAGGGAAAAAGACCAGCATTGAGAGACCTTTTCGCAAGACCAGGCATAGGACAAAAAAAGGTTAAAGGTATTTTATAATGCCATTTAAATGGTTTCAAGTATAAATCCATTAAAGGTTAACAAATCGATGTTGCTTTTTCAAACATTAAATATGCATTCTTCCAGCCTTGCGAAAAATAAATAATCGCAGCCATTCATTTCAGACTACACGAACCTATTTTAATTGGTAAGAAAAAATCAGAAGATGTTCAATTCTATTCTGAGGGAGGTCCAAATGCGGAAGATGTCGGAGGGCGTGGAAGAGGAGGTTATGGAGGGGAAGATGAGGACGATTAATAGAGACAAAAATAAGCTAGAAGAAAACTCGATAAAGAGTTTAAAGCATTCATAAAATCATGTGAATAATTTATTGGTCATAAATTCCAAGTGTAAATTCCTGATCGAGATGCTGGCTTCTACGGCAACCCTTTTAACAACAACAGTTTACTTCAACCAACTAAAAACTGTCTTATTAACATTATTGAAAATAGGTTCTTTATTGCTCCAATCGATGAGATCTAAATTGCCTGTTTTGAAAGAATGTACTCGAATGTTAAGAGCTTCGATATGATCCTGGTGATGAAGGACTATGAAAATTTCATGAAAGTGAGCTCTATTCCCATCAAGGATGTCGAAAAAGTTAAAGATTGGCTTGACTCCTGCAATATTATCTTCTATGACCAGGGCAAAAACTTAAACTGGATTAAATTTTTAGGCACTATCAGAAAAGACTTTAAGAAATTTGTGCACGACGGAGCTTGGATGGCTTGGGACGAAGCTGATCAATAGTAAGAAGAAATATAACAAGACAATGACGAAAGTTTTAGCGCAGAATAGTCTGATCTTGATGATGAGAGCGAATAAAGTGACTCTGAAAGCGACTATGATGACTAAAATGGATCCAGTAGTAGCGGCTCAGATGACGAGGAGGACTTGAGCTAGTAAGGGTTATCCTCTGAAGAACTTGATTAAAGAGCAGAAATGGAAGACAGATAAAGAGATAAGAAGTAAATGGAAAGACAGAGACAAAAATAAAAAGAGAAGAACTCTTCTAAGCCTGTCCCAAAGAAGAAATGATATCAAATATATATTTATGGGTAAATTCTAATAATTAGTTAAGTAATTATTCCTAAGCCAAATCAACTTTCATGTATTTATTGATAAATATTTACGTATTAAAATTCATTAGCGCTTACAGTTCTGATGAAAAATTTTTAAAACTGTTTGCATAAATTTACCGAAGAAGGGAGTTAGTTAGAAAGTAGAAGTGGCCGAGTGGTCTAAGGCGGTAGATTTAGGCTCTATTCCGAAAGGGCGTGGGTTCAAACCCCACCTTCTACATTTTTGTTAACTTCACACAATATAAACAATCAGAGTGGTTTTGTCTGCTTTAGTAGCCATGTGATCATTTCTCGAATTCGACCAGGTGAGCTAAGACTAGTTATAAATATTTTCAATTTCCTATATACATTATTATTTACAGCTTTGAAAGTTTTAAAGATTCTGAACACTTTTTTTAAAGAACCTGGATATCTTTTTAAGAACTTAAGTCAGACTTACTCAAACAAACTGCTATAGGTATTGATGATAAGTTTTCTGCTTTGTTGAGTTTATTTATTTCGCCTAATGAAAGCTCTAAATCTTATTGAGTCGATCGTGAGTCGATTAAGAAAATTATACCTTGAGTTCCATCAAAATGCTGTTTCCAAAATATACGTTGCCTTTCTCCGCCGGCAAGATCCTATATTGATAAAATAGTTACGAAAAACGTTGCGTTCAGTCCCTCCAGATGAGCATCTCTAATATTGAGGTCTTTGGTTTTTTGTACTTTAAGATTGGCCTATTTGCCTTGCACGATTATTTAAACCAAAGCTTAATAACTTAATTGATACATGTTTTGCCAGAGGATGGCAATCCGAGTACTAAGATATTTCGTTTGTCGCTACCGAAATATTTATCATGATTGTTCCCCATGAATAATTATTATTTATTGCAATAGGCATCATTCATAAATCAAAATCGAGCATTTAATCCTGATCTTCGTCAGCAGCATCCCTTTTTCTTTTTCTTTTGTCCCTCTTCCAGTTTTGTGTTTGCCGCACCTGCTTGTGCCGAGGATGCAGCTGCCTTAACCTTTTTCCTTTACAAAAATGCCTCTCCGATAGATATAAACATTTCCTACGTTAGCAATATAATACTTGTATTCCTTTACCCTATTTAGCGCTTGTTAATCTAAATATAGCTTTGACTGAGTCAGCAAAATCCTTGCCCTCTTGATAGCTGACTTCCTCACCCTCAGTTTTATCGCACTTATTGCCTACAACAATTAGCACTAAGATGAATATAAGAGTACTCATATTTTAAGGTCCATTATCTTGCAGTTACTTGACCCACTTGCTCATGACTAGGAAGGATTTTCTATTCGATATGTCATATACGCATAGGGCGATCTCCGACTCTAATTTACTAACTGATGTACGCTTGTAGTATATTGGCGCAATAGATTGATATTTTTACTGACCTGCTGTATCCCAGATTTGAAATTTCACGTTCCTACCATTAATGACTTCCGTTTTTGAGACAAATGCTGCACCAAGAGTCGGCTCATTGTACTCATCGAACTCGTTGTTTGAATATCTGTATAGGATGCTGCTCTTGCCGACTCCAGAGTCTCCAACAACCACGCATTTGACTAACTCAGCAGTTTCCATCAATCAGAATTGTCGTCTGTTTTATATATGAATATTAGTCAGAGTACAATAAACATGAGATTCATTAAATGGCTCTTCCTTTAAAATTGCCTTCCCCATATTCAAGTTTCCTTTGAGTTTATTTCACTCCATTAGAAACTACTGTAAAACATTGTTCGACCTTTTCCAATTATCGATGCATTTTGGAATAATTGGCCATCTGTTATTCTTTGTTTGCTTTCACTTTTTATTTAAGCGATTTAAGGGCTGGGAGAGCTGCTTCATACAGCTGTGTGTTCTGTGTTGTTATTTTCTATTTCAGCTTCTGCAACTCCATCTTTAAGCTCTTGCTGGCTTGACCACACTCGAGTAAATTACTTTTCAGATTGACCACATGTTTCTAAATTATCATAAATGTGTACGATGCTGAAGTCATAATTTTATGAAAAGCTCTCCACTTATATCATATTTGCGTTCATTTTCAGTTAAGTCTCTCGCTGCTTTTAAATCAATTTCAAAGTTTCAACATAACTCTTATGTGACTATTGCGATTATTTGGTAAGCAGCTTTAGACTCTTGTGATTCTAATACGATATATCCTTGGGCAGATATACTCCGTTATTTTTTCCCGTCGCTATCGTGTACAAAATTCCCTGCTTTTTGGGTGGACAGATGTTTTCTTTATTTAACATTTGGAATATGGAAATATTATCATTAAATCTAGTCGATTAAATCATTCAATCTAAATCAACTTTGTGCTCTCCGATTATGATTTAGAAATCTGCAAAGTTTTCTTGCCTGTAACACCCTTCTCTTTACCGTCAAAATGTAATTATAACACATGGATAGTGTTCTCTCCAGTTTTCAGCCAGACTCCAGGGCAGAAAAGTCTCTGTTGTGGTCCTTTTTTCCAATATCTACCCAAGTTTCTGCCATTAACCCAGATATAACCTTTGACTAGTTCTCCAGCATCCAAATAGACATCACCAATTTAGTGAAGGTTAAGTGTAGCTTTAAGCAAAGTAGGAGCTACTGCTGATGAATTAAAGGCTGTCCATTTTAAAATGTTGGCATCTACTGGGACCTTGTACATATTCCACTTAAAGACAGTACCAAGATCGTCTGTAATGTCTAATATACCTTTGTAGTCGGTCTCCATTTGATGATCGAAGTTAATATGACCCATTGCTTCAACGACTATCCTTAAATTGCAACTAGCTTGCTGGCATTCAGCTTTGAAGCTTCCTAGCGCAGTTTATGATCTATCGATTGATGAAACGTACACTCCATCAATGAATACGAGTGCATAGTCCCTAAAGTACCCCTCAAAGAAAGATGTCCTCTTGGCAATCACAGTCTCATATACTACGAATCCCTGGTTATACATCTACAACTCTTTTGATTAAAACATGTATGTGATGCTTGCAGATGTCACAGCTGCTGGGCCTAAGTTCGACAGCATTGACGCTACCGGACTCAGCTTGAATCTTGGAATCTCAATTGTTTTTATTGGCGATGGCTCATTAGGA
>APMI01014122.1_pt1 | contig 40178 bp, 34 predicted proteins | sample 667938 | NCBI WGS metagenome assembly APMI01 (sample SAMN01084076, study PRJNA167559) | wastewater metagenome | biome: Wastewater | place: Denmark: Ejby Moelle, Odense | collected 2011-11-28
TAAAAGTGGTGAAGGTCAACGGCCAGTGGCAGGTAGATCTGAAATATACTTTTTCAGGAAACCTTTAATACATTGCGCTCATGATAAAACAGTTCCTGATCGTTGGTTTAGGTGGTGGTATTGGCAGCATGCTCCGGTATGGGGCCAATGTGTTGCACAGCAGCATATCTTTTCCGCTCACCACCTTCCTCATCAATATCATTGGCAGTTTTGTAATAGGAATTGTTATCGCATACAGCATCAAAAATCCATCGTCAGAAAACTGGAAACTATTTTTGGCAACAGGCATCTGCGGCGGCTTTACTACCTTTTCAGCATTTTCTTTTGAGAACCTGGCCATGCTGCAAAACGGCAAATTCTTACTAAGTCTTTTATACATTACCGGCAGCATCGTACTGGGTATTTCGGCAGCCTGGCTCGGCTTTAAAACCATCAACTAAAAAAATAAAAATATTATGTACGTACTTCATCCCTGGCACGGCGCCCACTACGGAGAAAGATCTCCTGAAATTGTAAACGCACTCATTGAGATCCCGCAAGGCTCCCGTGCAAAGTATGAGATCGATAAAACAACCGGTTTGCTCAAACTCGACCGGGTGGTATATTCTTCTTTCCACTATCCTGTTAACTATGGCTTTATTCCTCAAACCCTGGGCGAAGATGGTGATCCGCTGGATATACTGGTGATCTGCGGCGAAAGCATACAACCGCTCTGCCTGGTGCAGGCTACAGTGATCGGTAACATGCAGATGATCGACAATGGTGAAAAAGATGACAAGATCATCGCGGTAGCCACCAACGATCCAACAGTAAATCATTTTACCGATATCAGCGAATTGCCCAAACATTTTATCGCCGTACTCAGGAATTATTTTGAAAATTATAAAGTGCTTGAGAACAAGGTGGTGGAGATCGATGAATTCCAGGATAAAGAAGCTGCTTACAAGATCATCCAGAATGATATTGAATCGTACGCTAAAAAATTCCCCAGGAAGTGACGCTAAAAAAAGTAAACATGGACATGCAAACAATCGTCATCCTTATTTTGATAGGGGTGGCCGCCGGCATACTCGGTGGTATGGTGGGAGTAGGCGGCGGCATCATCATTGTGCCGGCGCTTATTTTCTTCCTCGGGTTCTCCCAAAAAATGGCACAGGGCACTTCGCTGGGCATCCTGCTTTTACCGGTAGGTATTTTGGGTGTGATACAATATTATAAGCAGGGACAGGTTGATTTGAGGGTGATGCTGATCATTTCCCTTGGCTTTTTTGTGGGCAGTTTTTTCGGAAGCAAGATCGCCCTTGCCTTACCCCAGGAAACGGTAAAAAAGATCTTTGCGGCCTTGATGATCGTTGTTGCCATTAAAATGATGTTCTTTGATAAAAGACCTGCCGAAACAAAAACGGCAGCGATCAAAATGGAAAAGAACACCTGAAGTCTTTACATAATTCACTTATTTAACAAGATATGCTTCTGCCACTCTGGCACAGTTCCGGCATAAATGCCTATTTTTGCTATCCAATTTTTTTCAATGGAACTGTTAGAACTTCATAGTACAAAACAACACGATGAAACCCGCCAGGGCGAAGCTTTTGCCCCGGAAAAGGAAATCGACAATATATTTAAAAAACACTTTTATATTGAGAGTTATGGCTGCGCCATGAATTTTGCCGACAGTGAAGTAATTGCCTCCATTCTTCAAAACAACGGCTTTGGCGCTACCCGTGATATCGATCTTGCCGATTTGATCTTTGTAAATACCTGCTCTATCAGGGAAAAAGCAGAACTCACCGTAAGAAAACGCCTCACCGAATTCAAAAGACTAAAAAGAAACAAGCCGGGGATGCTCGTGGGCGTACTGGGCTGCATGGCTGAACGCCTGAAAGAACAGTTTCTCCAACAGGAAAAACTGGTTGACCTGGTTGTTGGTCCGGATGCTTACCGTAGCTTACCGCAACTGATACAGGAAGCAGAAACCGGTCAAAAAGCCGTGAACGTATTGTTGAGCAGGGAAGAAACTTACGGCGACATATCTCCCATCCGCCTTAACAGCAATGGAGTAAATGCATTCGTAAGCATCATGAGGGGCTGCAACAATATGTGCTCCTTTTGTGTAGTGCCGTTTACAAGAGGACGTGAAAGAAGCCGCGATGCTCAAAGCATTATACAAGAATGTACCGACCTGTTCAACAATGGTTATCGTGAGGTAACGCTGCTTGGGCAAAATGTAGACAGTTATCATTTTGTGGATGAAGAAAAAAATGAGGTAGTCACTTTTGCCATGTTGCTCGAAAGGGTGGCCCTGGTAGATCCCCTGCTCAGGGTTCGTTTCTCCACCTCTCATCCAAAAGACATTACAGATGAAGTGTTGTTTACGATGGTAAAGCACGATAATATTTGCAATTACATACACTTACCGGTGCAGAGCGGCAGTACAAGGGTGCTGCAACTGATGAACCGAACCTACACAAGAGAATGGTATATTTCAAAGGTGGACAGGATCAAAGAGCTTATCCCCGATTGCGGACTTTCAACAGATATCATTACCGGTTTTTGTACCGAGACAGAAGAGGATCACCAGGACACGATGAGCTTGTTCGACTACTGCCGTTTCGATCTTGCTTACATGTATTTTTACAGCGAAAGACCCGGCACCTTGGCTGCAAGAAGATTTAAAGATGACGTGCCTGAAAATATCAAGAAAAGAAGACTGCAGGAAGTGATAGATCTTCACCGCATCCACTCACTCGAAAGTATGCAAAGGGATGTTGGCAAAACCTTCAAAGTGCTGGTAGAAGGCGTTTCCAAAAAGAATGAGGAGGAACTGTACGGCAGGAATGACCAGAACAAAGTGATCGTTTTTCCAAAATTGAACCATCAGAAAGGTGATTATGTTTATGTAAAGGTAAATGCCTGTACTGCAGGAACACTGATAGGAATGCCTGTAAAATAAAAATCGAGGGCTCTTTAAATAATTTTATTAGCACAAGGATTAGATTCTGAAATAGCATCTGTTTGAAATAAAGAGCCGCAAAAACTGACAGGATTCTTGAAGTAACTAATAAGAATTTTAAATCATTATAAACTTAGTTCCCATTACGGGCGGAGGGTTAATATGGATCTACAAAGTATAAAAAATCGTTTCGGGATAATCGGCAATACGCCGGCACTCAACCATGCATTGAATGTGGCAGTACAGGTGGCCGCCACTGACCTGAGTGTGCTGATCAATGGAGAAAGTGGTGTTGGTAAGGAAGTGTTTTCGCAGATCATTCATGCGCTCAGCGCACGCAAGCATAACCCGTTCATCGCTGTTAACTGCGGCGCCATTCCTGAAGGCACGATCGATTCCGAATTATTCGGTCATGAAAAGGGTTCTTTCACCGGTGCGGTGGACAGCCGAAAGGGGTATTTTGAAACCGTGAACGGTGGAACCATCTTCCTGGACGAAATTGGCGAATTGCCATTGGGCACCCAGGCCCGCCTGCTTCGGGTACTGGAGACCGGCGAATACATTCGTGTGGGTAGCAGCAAGGTGCAGAAAACAGATGTAAGGGTTATCGCCGCAACCAACCGGGAGCTGCTGGAATTTGCACAGAGCGGCCGTTTCAGGGAAGACCTGTATTACCGTTTAAATACGGTTCCCATCAGGGTTCCGGCCCTGAGAGACAGGAAAGAAGATATCCCACTGCTGTTCAGGAAATTTGCTGCGGATTTTTCTGACCGTTACAAGGGAGCGCCCGTTCAGTTGAACGAGGAAGCAAAAAACATTTTGATGAATTATACCTGGCCGGGAAATGTGAGGGAGCTCAAAAATATTGCAGAACAGATATCAGTGCTTTCAAAAGAAAAACTCGTAACAGCACCCGAACTGATGCAGTTTTTACCGGAGAATAATTTCAACCGCCTGCCGGTACTGGCCGGGGGAAAAGGAGCCGTGAGCCAGCAGGAATTTGCCAGCGAAAGGGAGATCCTGTATAAATTATTTTTCGACATGAAGAAGGATGTGAATGAGCTCAAAAAAATGTTCTTTGATATTTTACAAAACCCGGGCATGGCGCAGCATATACCGGTGTATAATGGTAGCGAGGCATCACCGGCAGACATGCGTCCACAGGTAATGCAGGGTAATTATACGCAGCAATCGCACCAACCCGTACTAATCAACCAGAATGGCGAAGATGTCCATCACATGGAAGCCATTGAAGAGTCGCTGAGCATTGTTGATAAGGAAAAAGAGCTCATCATTAAAGCGCTGAAAAAACACCGGAGTAAACGCAAGGATGCTGCTGCCGATCTTGGCATCAGTGAAAGAACGCTCTACAGAAAACTGAAAGAATATGATATTGAAGAATAAGAAGGTGAATAGTGAATTGTCAACAGTGAAACCAGCCTCTGCAGGAACAAGGCCCCATTTATTGCACTCGTTTCGCAGGTTGTTGGCTGTTGCTGTCTGCCTGTTGTGTGTTACATGGTTATTCAGCTATGCTACCTGTAAGTACTCTTTTAAAGATGTTTCTATTCCTGTAGAAGTAAAAACCTTCCGGGTAAATTATTTAGAGAACAAGGCACGCTATGTAAACCCTCAATTGAGTCCGCAATTAACAGAAAAACTAAAAGATAAGATCAGGGGCAATACAAGGCTCAGCCAAACCAATGATGACAATGCTCACTATGACATCAGTGGTTATGTGTCGGACTATTCCATCAGCTATACAGGTATTACGGGAGGCGCTACTACTACCAACAGGCTCACGGTTTCTTTTCACATCATTTTTAAAAACAACCTTGATGAAAAGAAGAACCTGGAATCGGATGTTACCAGTACTTTCGATTACGCCTCCACGCAAAACCTCAGCCAGGTGGAAGCGGAACGCAATGATGAAATAGTAAGAAATATCGTGGATGCCATCTTTAATAAAATATTTTCAAACTGGTAAGTGTTAAACTTTACCATTTGTTTTTTAAAATATAGATTTGACCAATGGAAAAATACCGGGTGCTTTTCGAAACAATTTTTAAAAAGAAACTGACAGACCAGGACGCTGTTGGTCATCTTGAAAAGATCACAGCCGAACATCCCTATTTTTCTGCTGCACAGTTTTACCTGTTGCAGCTTATGCCAAAAGATGCTGCTGCTTATAAGATACAGGCCAAAAGAACGGCTGCTCTTTTTAACAACAATCACTGGCTCAATTTTCAGTTGCTGGAAGCGGGAAAGCAAACAGCGTTTTCTTCCACATTAAATACCGTACCTGTTACTGAACCTGGGACGATACCGGCCCGGGATGAAATTGATCCGGTGACAGCATACGCTCCATCAACCATTGAAAATATTGTGATGGATCAAACCGAAACACCGCCTGTGATCGTGGAGGCGCCGGAAGAAATTGTTCACGAGCCGAAAGAAGAAACTGATACTGTGACGGCACCTGCTCCATCAACCATTGAGAGCATTGTGATGGATCAAACCGAAACACCGCCTGTGATCGTTGAGCAAGTGGAAGTTTATTCGGAGGCGGAAAATGATACAGTAACCGAAATTGATACGATACAGGACGAGCCACTGCGTTTAAAAGCCGGAGAAATTGAAATATTCGGACAAACTGTCGTCGAAGAAAATACAAACGCCATTGAAGCTGCTACCCGGCCTCAACAGGTGGCGGATGAACTAACGGGTGCAGTGCCGCAGGTGGAAGAAGAGCAAGTGGGCCATGATCTTCCCCTTTCGACTGTTCCGACAGCGGAGGTAGCAATTGTAAGCAATGAACAGTTAGAAAAAGATGCTATTAACGAGGCCGATGATACCGATGCCCCGGAAACCGAAGCAGTAAGCGAATCGCCAGTAACCGCCATAGCCTTCACTTCAGCCCTGTCTGAACCGGCTGTGCAGGAACCGGCTGCGGATCTTTTGTTTGAGCCGCTGCATACTTCAGATTATTTTGCCAGCGTGGGCATCAGGTTAAGTGAAGAAGAAAAAACTGCCGATAAACTGGGCAAGCAATTAAAAAGTTTTACCGATTGGCTTAAAACCATGAAGAAAACTCATGCCGGCCAGTTGACACAGGTTACAAAACCTGCTGCGGTGGAAACATCGGCGGCAGACAGTAATATTCAAAAACTGGCTGAAAAATCCAACCAGGAAAACGATGTGATCACCGAAGCCATGGCCGAGGTACTGGTACAGCAGGGGCGACAGGATAAGGCACTTGAAATACTCGAAAAATTAAGTTTGCTCAATCCCACCAAAAGCGCTTACTTTGCAGCCAAAATTAACCAGATAAAAGAAAAGTGATATGTTGTTATTTGCAATTTTAATTATTCTTGTTTCCATAGTATTGGGATTGATCGTTTTGGTACAGAACCCCAAAGGTGGTGGTTTATCCGGCACATTTGGCGGTGTAGGCAACCAATTAATGGGGGTTAAACAAACCACCGATGTACTCGAAAAAGGCACCTGGATATTTGCAGGCGTGCTGGCTATCCTCTGTGTGATTTCACCGGCCTTTATTCCAAAAAATGCAGGTGTATCTTCAAAAAGCAGCCAAACAATGGACCAGGCTCCGGTATCTCCTGCCAAGCAGGCACCGGCTACTACAGTTCCGCTTCCGGGCGCTGCTTCCGACAGCGGCAAAAAGCCTTAAGCTATTTTTTCTAAAAATATTATCAACCCCGCCTTTACCTGACGGGGTTTTTTATTTTACATTTATCAAATATTCAGCGGAATCAATCAACTATGTTCACCAGGAGAAAGATCATTCAACTGTTCGTTATTATTTTGTTTGCAGGTGCCGGTTTCCTCTGCTGGCGCTTATTTGGCAGCAATACAAGTTTTGAAGACGATAAAAAGATATTGTACGTAAAAACAGGCAGCAGTTTTTCCAGGGTAGAAAACCAGTTGCAGATTGGTGGTTTTGTAACAAACAACCGCAGTTTCAGGCTGGCAGCAAAATTGTTCCGCTACAACAAGGATGCTATTAAACCGGGTAAATATGTTATTGAAAAAGGCAGCAGTATCTACAGTATCATCAGGCTGCTGAAATCAGGAGAGCAAACACCGGTAACATTGCTGATCAGCAAGCTTAGAACCAGGGAAGACCTTATCAGAAAGATCAGCAGTAATTTTGAATGTCCTGCAGCCACCGTGAGCGGCTTTTTAAACTCCAATGATTCACTCGCCCTTTATCATGCAGACACCAACACGGTGATGAGCCTCATCATTCCAAAATCGTACAGCATATTATGGACCACTTCTTTCAACGACATCTTTCAGCAACTGTATGATGAAAAAGAAAAGTTCTGGACAGATGAACGAAAGAAAAAAGCGGAAGCACTGGGCTTAACTACCGGGCAGGTGTACACGCTGGCCAGTATCGTGGAAGAGGAAACTGCGAAACAGGAAGACATGGGCAAGATCGCCAGTGTGTACCTGAACCGCCTGTCAACAGGAATGCGGCTGGGGGCAGATCCCACCATTAAATTTGCTCTAAGGGATTTTGAGCTGCGGCGTATCTATCAAAAGCATTTAACAGTGGTATCGCCTTATAATACTTATCTCAACCCAGGATTGCCTCCCGGGCCTATTTGCACCGCCACGGAAAGATCGATCGATGCGGTGCTGAATGCACCGGCTACCAATTACCTGTACTTTGTTGCCAAACCTGAGCTGGATGGCTATTCTAATTTTGCTGCCACTTATGAAGAACACCTCCGGTATGCCAAAGCTTACCAAAACGCACTGGACATCATAGCACGGAAAAAGCTTGAGGCAAAAGAAAAAGCTGCAGGCCAATAAAAACACCGGTTAAGAAGGAATGTTTGAATAATTTCGATAACTGTCTCAGCAGCTAAAAGCAACAAACCACAGCTCAATTGACCAAACTGGAACGCATCATAGTAACATTGCCACCGATTGCCTTTTTAATAAGGAAGAGCAAAAAGCTGTACCTGCCCGGCTTTGAGGGAGTGCCTTTTTATGATGTGATGCGGTTCTTTTACAAACAGGTTAAAACAGTTGGTCTTACCGAAAGGGCTTCTGCAGTTGCCTACAACTTTATCATGGCAGTTCCTCCCTCTTTTCTTTTTTTATTTACGCTGATTCCGCAGTTGCCCCTGATAAAAAAAGCAACGATCAAAAAAGAACTGCATGCCATCATTACCGATATCATTCCCACGAAAGTGTACAATCAAAACCTTATCAAGTTCATTGATTCCTTTTTAGATGACTCCAAGATCGGGTTATTGTCTTTTGGTTTGATACTGGCATTGTTCTTTGCCTCCAATGCCATGATGGGTCTTATGCGCTCATTCAACAAGAATTATATCGGCTTTTCCAAACGCAAAGGCCTGCACGACCGGTGGGTGGCCATCCGCCTTACTGCGCTTATCTTTTTACTGGTGCTGGGTGTATTGATCCTGCTGGTTACACAGGGCGCTGTGCTAAAATGGATGGGTATAAAAAGCGTGGTAACCCGGGAGATCATTTTTTATGTTCGATGGATATTCATTGTGGGGCTGGTATATTATTCCATCGCTTTTATCTACAAGTTTGCCCCGGCCGTGCAAAAAAGATGGAAGATCAGTTCTCCGGGTACCATACTCGCCACTTTTTTAAGCATTATGGCTTCTGTGGGCTTTTCTTATTTTGTAAGCAATTACGGCAAATACAATGCGCTCTATGGCTCTATCGGAACCATTATTGTGCTGATGGCGCTTATTTATATCAATTCATTGGTGTTGCTGATCGGGTTTGAATTGAATGTGAGCATCAAATCGCTCAAAGCCATCGCAGAACAACGTAAGGCAGAGGAACAGGCGGGCATGCAAACCACATAATGCCGTTTTGCTTTTTAGCCTGTTTAAACTAACTTCGCAAACGATCAAAAAATTCAATCAACAATCTTAAAGCTAAAATAAATTATGGCATACGATGTAATAGTTTTAGGCAGTGGTCCCGGCGGTTATCCTGCTGCGATCAGGGCAAGCCAGTTAGGTAAAAAAGTGGCAATAGTAGAAAAGGAAAGCCTGGGTGGCGTTTGCCTTAACTGGGGCTGTATCCCAACAAAGGCGCTGCTTAAAAGTGCCCAGGTATACGAATATGCCAAGCATGCCGCCGACTATGGTATCAATGTGAGCAATCCTTCGCAGAATTTTGAGGGCGTTATCAAACGCAGTCGCGGTGTTGCAGATAAAATGAGCAAAGGGGTGCAGTTCCTGATGAAGAAAAACAAGATCGATGTGATCATGGGCTATGGCAAACTGGTTGCACCGGGCAAACTGGAGATCACTGCAGCAGATGGCACAAAAAAAGTGGAAGAAGCAAAGAATATTGTGATCGCCACAGGTGGCCGTGCAAGACAATTGCCCAGCATGCCCATCGATGGCAAAAAAATAATTGGCTACCGTGAAGCAATGGTATTGCCAAGCCAGCCCAAAAGCATGATCATTTGCGGTAGTGGCGCTATTGGCAGCGAGTTTGCCTATTTCTACAACAGCATGGGTTGCAAAGTAACCATCGTTGAATTTATGCCAAGGATCGTTCCGGTAGAAGACGAAGAGATTAGCAAGGAGCTGGAAAAGCAATACAAAAAGCAGGGCATTGCCATCATGACAAGCAGTGAAGTGTTAAGTGTTGACACCAGCGGAGAAGGCGTAAAAGCGAAAGTAAAAACTGCTGATGGCGAAGTAATGCTGGAAGCGGATATTTTGTTAAGTGCTGTCGGCGTTGTTGCCAATATTGAAAATATAGGTTTGGAAGCATTGGGTATTAAAACAGACAAGGGCAAGATCGTAGTTGATGGATTTGGTCAAACCAATGTACCCGGTATTTATGCCATTGGCGATTGCACACCTGGCCAGGCGTTGGCTCATGTAGCGGGCAAAGAAGGCATTAATGCAGCGGAACATTTGGCTGGTCATCACCCGGAGCCGCTGGATTATAACAATATTCCAGGATGTACTTATTGCACACCTGAAATTGCATCTGTCGGCTACACTGAAAAAGCGGCTAAGGATGCAGGTTATGAAATAAAAGTGGGTAAATTCCCTTTTATGGCAAGCGGAAAAGCAAGTGCAGCAGGCGCTACAGAAGGCTTTGTAAAAGTGATCTATGACGCCAAGTACGGAGAATTCCTTGGCTGTCACATGATCGGAATGAATGTAACCGAAATGATCGCTGAAGCCGTGGTGGCCCGTAAACTGGAGACCACCGGGCATGAAATTCTGAATGCTGTGCATCCTCACCCTACCATGAGTGAAGCGCTGAAAGAAGCTACAGCAGTAGCTTATGGAGAAGCAACAGATATTTAATCAAACTGGAACTTATATCAAAAAGGTTATTGCATCTGCAGTAACCTTTTTTAGTTTCGGCAAAAGGCGGCGTCGCATTAATCGTTACATTAGCGATAAATTAAAAAGGAGATGGTAACGATCAGGCAAACGGGTGATGAATTTATTTTCGGGATCAGGGGGCTGCATAAATTATGGGCACTCAAAAGCCAGTTATGCATCCCGGCCGTCCATATCATCAAAGCCTATCCGGCCACGAAAAAAGATACCCGTTTTTTTGGATTGAGAATGCCCGGCACCCAGATCCCCGGCATCATTACCGCCGGTACTTACCTGGTAGATGATGGTACGATCTTTTGCGATGTAGTGCACCCTTCAAAAAGCATCGTGGTGGAACTGCAGGATGAGCATTATAAAAGATTGCTGATAGAAGTGGAAGATCCCCAACAGGCCATCGCGTTACTAACAGGTAAAACAACTGCAGGCAGCGTTACGGAATAAAGCGCCTGCTCCCACAATTTGATATGACAGAAGAATATGTGATTTATCAAAAGTTCACCGATCTGCAAACTGCTGAAGCGATTGCACTGGAACTTACCAACAATGGCATTCAGAACAAACTGGTGAATAACGTTCATGCCTATGTTAATTTCATTGGATACAATCCCATCGATTTTGCGGTTGCCATCAACATAATGCCACAGGACATTCCAGCAGCAGATAAAATACTCGAAACCTGGTACAGGCCAATAGTTGACAATATTGAACCCGACTACTACCTGTTTAATTTTACCATAGCCGAATTAAAGGAGATCATCGCAAAACCTTATGAATGGGGACTACTGGATTACCAGCTGGCAAGAAAGATATTGGCAGAAAAGGGTGAAGACGTCAGTGACAGCACCGTGCAGCAAATAAAAAAGACTACGATCGATGAACTGAGTGTAAAAGAAAAAGTGAGTGCTGTAAAGATCTTTGCCGGTTATATCCTGGCCATCCTGTTCCCTTTTTTCAGTATACTGATCGGCCTGGGTATAATAAATAATCGAAAAATCCTTCCAACCGGGGAAAAATTCTATATCTACCCGGAGGATGACCGAAAACATGGAAAAAGAATGATCATCATCAGCGTAGGCTGGATCTGTATCGGCTTTGCAATACTGATCATAGAAAAAATGCAGGACAGTTTTTAAAAACTAAGTCACCTTTTTTGCTTCACTTTATTTTTTTGCCGGCAAAGCCCTGGTCGCAAAACTTTGAAATGCCCTGTACACCGCTTCGTGAAAAATAGTGGCATGATCCTCATCTTTAAAATACCGGAAACTGCTGCTGACACCCGGATGCTGCTGCAGTAGTGCAAACAGGTTTTCGGCATCCCTGATCATCGTGATCATCGTTTTACCCTCGTCACCAACGGCAACGTACACCCGCTTTTTATCAGCCTGTTGCAGTTTGTTTTTCAGTAGCGATTCATTGTTCCACCAAAGGCTGGGGCTAACAATTACATAATCGGTAAAAAGCGCTGGCTGTGTAAAGAGTATTTCTGTTGCCAGTAACCCGCCCAGCGATTGCCCGATGATCATCTTACTATTATTCGCATGATAATTTGCTTTGATATAGGGCTGTAATTCCTTACCGATAAATGAAATAAAGTTTGCAGAACCACCTGTAGTAGGATAATCCTTTTTGTCCTGTAAAATGCTGGTTGGAAAAGTGAAATCTCTTTTGCGGTCTACATTGGCAATGCCCACTACAATTGATTGAGGTAACAGGTTTACCCAGGGAAAATTACAAAATTGTACAAGTCCTGCAATATGAATGAAATCCTCATCTGCACTGCCATCCAGCAGGTAGATCACGGGGTAAAGCGTGGCAGAGTCCGGAGAGTAACCCGGTGGAAGGTAGATATTCAGCACACGGGTCTCATTCAAATAAACAGACCGCACACTATCGGTTATTCCCAGTACAAAAGGTTGCTTTGTAGCTGGCACGGCGGGAGCCTGTGCAGCAAGACGCCCGGAAAAGAGCAATAGCAGGAAAATGTAAAAAAAGTATCTCATCAGATTTTTTTGTGTTCCCAAATTAATCAAAAAAAGCTTGCCAACCCCGGCGGCGGCTTTTGCCCCGCAGGCGGTTATGTAAAAGCCAATAGATTATAATACATGCCCCTTCTATATCAAGAATGACGGCAACCGGATTGACCACATTTCTTTACTTACCCAGGTTCAGTTTAAAGAAATCTTTTATTGATAATGTATAAACCAGGAATAATATTGCCTTCGCCGCATGCTGGTTAGCTTATGATAATTCAGCATAGTTGTGTATCTTACGATAACGATCCCCTGCCCTTACTTGGATAAAAAATTTCCTGTTCACATACAAAAGTCAAACAATGCAACCAGGCAATGTTGTTCAAAAAAGAATTCAGTCCATCGATATACTTCGTGGCATAGTGATGCTGATTATGGCCATTGATCATGTTCGTGATTTTTTTCACATACACGGCAATACCGATGATCCGCTGAATTTGTCTACCACGACACCAGCATTGTTCTTCACCAGGTGGATCACTCATTTTTGTGCACCCGTGTTTGTATTTCTTTCCGGCACTTCAATTTATTTACAGAGCCTGCGCAAAACAAAAAAAGAACTGAGTCTTTTTCTGATCAAACGTGGGTTGTGGCTTATTGTAGCCGAAGTATTGATCGTGACACTAGGCATTACATTCAATCCCCTGTATAATTTTGTAGTGTTACAGGTGATCTGGGCCATCGGCATCAGCATGGTGATACTGGGTGTGCTCATTCACACTTCGTTCAGGTTTATTTTATTGCTGGGTTTGGTAATTGTGTTTGGTCATAACCTGCTCGACATACCGGAATCTGCGCCGGGCTTTAAAGCCGGCTTCTGGTGGGATCTTGTTCATCATGGCTTCTTCGCCATTTATTCCTTTGCACCTCATCACCAGGTTGCAATACTGTACGCTTTTGGCCCCTGGCTGGGATTGATGCTGCTTGGATATTGCACCGGAATCTTTTTCTCACAAAAATACGATAGCAGCCAGCGCCAGCGTATATTAGCTATGGTGGGCATATGCCTGGTCGTACTGTTCATCGCTGTTCGTTTTATCAATGTGTATGGTGATCCATTCCCATGGAGCAAACAAGACAGTAACCTGCACACTTTTTTCTCTTTCATCAAAGTGCACAAATACCCGCCCTCTTTATTGTACCTGTGTATGACCATCGGGCCTGCGTTGATCTTTTTAGCCATGGCAGAAAATATTCAGAACCGGTTTACAAATCTGCTGCGGGTGTATGGAAGAACTGCCTTTTTTTATTATCTCCTGCATTTTTACCTGCTGCACATCATTGCCATGATCTTTTTCTTTGCAAGAGGACATCACATGCAGGATGCCATCGCTTCGATGCAGAATATCCCTTTCCTGTTCATTATCCCCGGAGAAGGCTACGGGCTTGCAGTGGGTTATTTTGTATGGCTTGCAACGGTGGCTTCATTATATCCGGTATGCAAATGGTATGACCGGTATAAGACTGCTCACAAAGAAAAATGGTGGTTGAGTTACCTGTAAATAAAAAAACCTTTTTCATCAACTGCTGCACGCATGGATGCAACAGCACTTATAAAAAAGCTCACTGCCCAGAATGCAGTGAGCTTTTGACACAATATCAATTTAGTTACTTGCCGAATACTTTTTTCAAGAGGTCTGTTACCTGGGCAGCAGGATCTTTCCTGATCTTCTGTTCCTCCAGTCCGATATTGTAAAATAAGCCAGCCAATGCCCGTTCAGTAACGTAAGCGGTGAGATCGGTGTTTACTTTTTGGGAAGAGAACATATTGTACTTTGAAAAAACATCTTTCCAGTATTTTGTAGCATCTACTTTTGTAAGGGAGGCTTCAATTACCGGCCTGAATTTTTCTGTGAGTTCCGTTGTAGTGCTCTTCTTTAAATAATCGGTTGCCGCAAAATCCCCGCCCCGCAATATCTGCAATCCATCTGTAACGCTCATTCCTTTAATAGAATTCCAGAATATATTTCCCACTCCACTCGCTGCATCTTCTGCTGCCCGGTTCATAGAGAGAATCGCTTTATCAACCATGCTGCCCATACCAAGTCCCCTCAATTTTTTTTCTACATCCTGCGCTTCCTTTGGCATTAATATCTTGATAGCTGCATCTCCAAAGAAGCCATTCAGCTTGCTCAGTTTTTGGGCGCTGCTGTCAGTACCCACCCGTAAAGCCTCTTTTAAACCACTCACAATATCATCGTTGCTGAGGCCGCCGCCTGTGCTGTTACCCCCGGCGCCCGGAATATTGCCAATCGCTTTCTGCAAAGGGTTCTTACCCGTAGTATCTTTACCGGTCGCTTTTTTCAGCAACCCTCCAAGTCCCTGTGCCTGGACAGTGGCGATCATTACTGCAGAAGAAAGGATAAACAGGAAGAATTTTTTCATGGTGATTTTTTTGTTTAAAAGACAAAAATAGTGCCTGCAGTTTTTACAGGGTGTTTTTTGTTTTTACCTTTGGATACTTTAACAATTGCTTGTATGCCGCAGTTATCAGTTTGGGAAAAAGAAACATTTTTTGCTCCGCAGCACATCATCATTATTGGCAGCGGCTTTGTGGGTTTGTGGAGCGCCCTGAAACTGGCCAATAAATATCCCGGTAAAAAAATCACGATACTCGAAAGAGGCATCATACCAACAGGAGCCAGTACACGAAATGCCGGCTTCAGTTGCTTTGGCAGTCCATCGGAGTTGCTGAATGATGTGGCTGCAATTGGTGAGAACAAAACATTTGAACTGGTGGAGATGCGCTACAAAGGGCTCCGGGAAGTGCAGCAATACTTTGACAACGACAGCACAGGCTTTGATGCCTCGGGTGGATATGAATGTTTTATAGAAGGATCTGCAGACTGGCAACTCAGCGAAAGCAGGCTGCAATGGCTGAACGAGAAAATGAAAGCTATTACCGGCGAAGCACAAACATTCAATGTTGCCGATGATAAACTGTCAGCCTACGGATTTACAGGCTTTGATCATTTGATAGAAAACAAACTCGAAGGCGGCTTACATTCCGGTAAGATCATTAAGGCATTGCTGCTGGCAGTACAAAGCCGCGGAGTGCAGGTGCTTACCGGCATCAATGTAAAAAAATTTGAAAAAGTAAATGGAAGCATAACGATTGAAACAGACCAGCAGATCAGTTTTACCTGTAACCAGTTGTTGATCTGTACCAATGCTTTTACAAAAGCGCTGTTGCCGGATGCAGATATCATCCCCTGCCGTGGACAGGTATTGCTGACCAATGAAATTCCCGGACTCAGGATGAAAGGCACTTTTCATTTTGATAAAGGCTTTTATTATTTCCGCAACCTGGGAAACCGCATTTTGCTCGGCGGTGCAAGGAATTTATCGTTCCGGGAAGAAGAAACGCTTGAGATCGATACCACCGCGGTGATCCAGGAAGAACTGCAATCTTTTATCAGCAGGCACCTGTTGCCGCATACACCTTTTGTGATCACAGACCGCTGGAGTGGCATTATGGCTATGGGCAGCGAAAAATTGCCCATTGTAAAAGCGATTGATGATGGTATTTTTTGCTGCGTAAGAATGAGCGGCATGGGTGTGGCCCTGGCGCCTGTAGTAGCGGAAGACGTAATTGCATTGATGAATATTGCCTGAGATTTTATTCGATCATCGTCGCCCCATCCTGGTAGGTAAACTATGCACCCGGCATTATCATCGGCCTGCTGCCGGTACTGTTAACGGCATCGATCGCAGAACTGGCAAACATTATTTTCAATTGAGGATGAAATTCATCAAAAAAAGGATCCGCCAGGGCTTTTCAACCGCTGACGGATTTTTATAAGCAGGTCTCTTTATTACTGTTTGAATATTTTAGTTGTGTACACATTGCCGGCTTCACCGATGCGAACAATGTAAATTCCGGCAGTTAAAGCTGAAAGGTTGAAACTGCTTTTTTCTTTGCTCAATTCACCGCTCATTACTTTTACTCCTGTTGTACTGTAAATGGCCACTGTTTTAACCTGCATCGCTGCACCGGGTTTGTAGTCGATATTGATAACAGATTGTACCGGGTTAGGATACACTTTATATGAATCCTTTTTAACAGGCGCTGCAACAACTGTTGTATCGGCACCTACCGGGCCAGCCTGCACCAACGTGCTGTCGCATGCAAAAGAGGTAAGGAAGCTGTTGCGCAGGTTGCCGTTTGCAAACAAAGCCCTCATTCTTTTCTTTTGACCGATCGTGAACATATTCATCACAGCATCATCACTAAAATCCATATAGTTCATGAACATATCGCCATTGGTTGTTTGCGAACAATCGGTAACGTGAGGAAAAGCAGGTGCACCAAAATTGTACGTCTTTTGCCTGGGAGTATCATCTACACCATCATCACCACAATCTGTATCACCCCATACATGCTTTACACCCAACCAGTGACCAACTTCATGAGTTGCCGTTCTGCCTTTGTTAAACGGTGAACGTACATTACCGATCGTTCCAAAAACATCTGTACCGATCACAACACCATCTTTATCTGCTGGTCCGCCGGGTAAGGTTGCATACCCAAGACTTCTACCGCCAAGATTGCAAACCCAAATATTCAGGTATTTTTTGCTGTCCCATGGATTGTCGCCGCCAGACAGGCTGTTCTTCATCGCATCATCTGCTGTAAAAACTTCTGTATTGGTCTGTTTCCTGGCAATCCCGGTGGTTCTTTTACCGTTGGCATCAACCTGTGCCAGGCAAAAATGGATCCTTACATCTGCTGCAAGTCCGGCGAAAGCCGCAGGCCTGTCCACTCCATTGGCATTGCTGTTTGAAAAATCGTTGTTGAGTACTTCCAACTGGCTCATGATCTGTGCATCGCTGATGTTCTGAGCTGCCGTTTTATAGATCACATGGATCACTACCGGTATGTTGATGATCTCATTGGCTGTGGTATCCCTTTGCTGGGCATTCCTTTTACTCTTAAGGGTATTTTGTATCTGCTGCTCTGCATTATCAATAGAAGCCTGTAATGAAGGATTGTTGGCAAGCAACTGGCTGATATAGCTATCAGAACCACAGATGCGTTGTGCCAGCGAAGCGCTGCTGAGCAGGATGAAGATGAATATTCCGGTGATTGTTTTCATAAAATCTGAATTAGGTACTGTGATGTTGGTACCTAATGAATCCAGTATTAGTGCCAAAAACGGCAATGCAGTACTGGTGCAGGTTTCAGAGGATCGGGAGCAGACCTGGTATTCCGGATAATGGAAAAACAGGCACTGAAAGCCAAAAAATGGAATTGTTTACAGGAAGGTTGCCGGCAGGATAAGGATCATCGGTGCCGCCAATCGGACCGGTTCTAAATAAGAAATGGAATTGCTTTTTGAGAGGAATTGGAAATGGAACCGGTAGTTGCCGGTGCCGGTGCGGTTTACTGCAACCTAAGCAGGTGTGCCGTTTCAGCGTTGTTGCAAGTAACCGAAAAACAGCCGCATGGCCAAAAATTATTTGCAATCTTTTATAAACTGCATTGCTGCTGTTGTGCTTCTGTTTGTTACTTTTGCCAGCAAATAAAAATCCTGATGAAGCAATTTATTCCTTTAGTGGCGGTGCTGTTTTTTTTCAGTTGTAGTAATGACCCGGAGAAGGTAGTAGACCCTGGAACCGTTCCTGCATCTACTGGAATTGCAGCACCTGTGAATATACAGGCTTCACTCATCGCAGAGTATCCTCATGATACCGGTGCGTTTACCGAAGGTTTATTCATTAAGGATGGAAAACTATACGAAGGCACGGGAGAGCAGACAAAGTCTTTTATACAGATCAGCGATATCAAAACAGGTAAGGTAGAAAAAAAATACCCCATCACTGATCCTGCGATCTTTGGTGAAGGCATTAATATCTTAAACGGCAAACTTTACCAGCTTACCTACCAGAATCACAAGGCTTTTGTGTATGATGTAAAAGATCTTTCCAAACCGGTTAAAACTTTTGACTGGGCCACGGAAGGCTGGGGCATGACGAATAATGGCACTGACCTTATCATCAGCGACGGATCAAAGCAGGGCAATCTTTATTTTGTAAATCCTGAAGATTTTAAAGTAAAAAAAGTGATGCAGGTGGTAGATAATTTGGGGCCCGTTGATTCCATTAACGAACTGGAGTACATCGATGGCTTTATTTATGCCAATGTGTGGGGAAGCACTTACCTGGTCAAGATCGATGCCTCCAATGGCCATGTAGTGGGCAGGATAGAAACAGCTACTGCACTCAGCAGTTTTTATTCCACCTACCCTATCCGGGAACTGGATAATGTACTGAACGGGATCGCTTATGACAGCAGCAGTAAAAAAGTATACATTACGGGTAAACGCTGGCCGAAGCTTTTTGAGATCAGGCTTAATTGATGTTGGTACGACTTGAAAGATCAGCGAATCCGTGCTGCGAAAGGTAGTAAGCGATGATACCGGCAGCCGCTACCCCCAATACAATGGCCCATATCCACCATTTATCGGTTGTTTCCACCACCTCTTCTGTATAATATTCCGTCATCACTGTATTGGTAGTTTCCTTGTCTCCCACCAGGATGGCATGTTCTGCATCTTTATGGATCACCCTTTCGGCACTTACCGGCTGAAGCAGGTCCGCATCCACTTCCACAGGAACAAACTGTAGCCCTGCACCATCTTTTACAAATGATCCCAGGCCTTCAATATTCACTGTTCCATCTTCCTTTAGCTTCTGTTTCATCAGTTGGCTGATGGCCGAAAATTCATTGAAGGTATTGTCTGAAGAAGGCGCATTGATAAAAACGATGGTTTGACGGGGAGCCAGTATTCTTTGATTGGAAAAATCATATTCCGCCGGCCTGGTAACCACTTCAAGCGTACCGATGCCCGGTAACCTGCAGGATTTTTTCTGGAATAAAGATGAAGCGATCACATCGAACATAACTGGTATTTGAAACGGAATTTAACAGGCAATGGTTTTGGAACGGTCCTGTAGAATCACAAAGAAAAACTATTCCTTTCAAAAATCCAGCATTTTTAAAATTTGAAAGTAACCCCTGCAAGCACATTGAACCCATACACAGGGTATTGATACCAGCGCTGGTATTTATTGTTGAAGATATTGTTCACATCTATCCAGGCGCTGAAGCGCTTGTTAATGGCAAATTCAACACCGGCGCTCAAATCCGCACCACCACCCAGTTTTATATCGTTGCCATCTTTTAACAGGAAGGCGCCACCATTGAATGCCATAAAATCACCCTTGATCAACACTTGCTTAAACGCCCACCAGCGAAGGGAGCCATTTATTTCCAGCGGAATGGTACCCCAGGCTCTTTTATTGTCTTTAAAGCCATTGTAACCATTAAAGGTAAGTCCGGCGGTAACCGTGAATTTATCCTGGCTGATAAAACTAAGGTCGCCATGTATCCTGAAATCAGACACTTTGCTTTCGTTTGCCACAAAAAATGATTTCCCATCCGTAGTATCATTTACAAAGAAGGGCAAATTGTGATAAGTGATCCATGATGCTTTAGCGCTAAAATTAAAGTGACTGCCGATGGTAGCTTTGATGCCTCCGTAAAATTCTGTTTCCCTTGTATTTTGCTGAAAGGACAAAGTTTGCAGGTAAGGATTTACCGAAGTTAAATACTGGTAATTGTTTTTAATGAACCTGCCTACAATGCCGGCCTGCAGCAGGAATATCTTGTCCTGTATCTTGGCTTCACCATAGATATTTGGCAGCACCGCCAGTTTGTTGTTATCCCAGGCTGGTGTAACCCCTGCATGAATGTTGAACAGCGGTTTGGCGTAAATCAATTCCGGCGCAATGCTGTAAATATTATTGGTGAATTTTACGTTGCTGGCAAGGTTCTTTGAAGTATAACTGGTGATATCTGCTTTGGCAGTTACTTTAATGGTGAAGGCATCTGCGAAGGTTTTTTCAACCGGGGCTGTCAACGCCAGGGAGGTTTCTGAAGCTTTGTTTTGATTGCTGAAAAGATTGATGTCAACAGTGGGATCGTAGTTGATGCCGGAACCATTGAGCGCCTTGTTTCTAAACCCTGCTTTCAGGTTCAGCGTTTGATAACGTTGAAGCAAATCCTCTTTTTTATAGTCAAGCAACTGGTGATCGTAACCATACAGGTAATAATCCTGCTGCTTTACCGAAGCGCTTCCATACAATTCGTTGCTCTGTGTAAAATAGCTGCCGGCCGCTTTTATGTTGAGCCCAAGATAATCCTGGTTTTTCACACTGCCCTTCGACGAAATGTAGTCGCCGTAAATATTTACCAGGCTTGTTTTTCCATCGCCAAAGCTAAAACCACCTGCGATATACGGTGTACTGTAATTGCCAAATCCAACTTTCAGGTAATTGCGGATGCCCAGGTTAAGATTACTGTCTTGCGTAAGCGCCAGTGGCCGCAGCGAAACAGGTTGGTATGTATAAAACAAATTCTGTGGCGGCACATTGTACGGGCCAACAGATTTAGAAGTATCTGCATTTAGATGGGATGCAGAGAAATTTATTTTTACAGCATTGCGCAATACCGGCTTGTAACTGGAAGTGATATCGATGGTCTGTTTTTTCGTAGTGTCTTTTTGTGCAAACGACAGTACGGAAGAAAGACAGGTAAGTGCCAGTAAAAAGAAAGTTTTTATATTGATTGTATGGTTCATGTTGCTGCTGTTTGAATTTATCCGCCAATTTTTGAAACTGCCTGCTCCTCTGTTTTTGCCTTGTCCAGCTTTTGCTGTGCCAGCGCTTTCAACTCTGGTATAGCTGAATTTTGCGCCACACTTTCAAAAGTTGCCTTGGCATTGAAATAATCTTTTTGCTGCATAAAAATATCTCCGAGCAATATGTACGATTTGGTGACCCAATAATCATAACTGGCCGTTTCTCTAATTACCGCCTGTGCTGCTTTTTCTGCGGCGGTAAAATTGTTAAGGCTGAACTGGCTGTTAGCGATCTCATAACGGGCTTCTGCACCCCAGGCAGCTTTGTTGATGGATGCACAGGATTTGAAGGATGCAATGGCCGCGGTGAAATCATTGTTTGTTTGCTGTGATTTACCCAGCACTAAAAATGCGATGGACTTATCATCCGTACTAATACCTTTTCTGGAAAGCAATTGCTTGGCGGCTTCGTTGGCCTGGGTATAGTCTTTCAGTTGATAATAACAGCGTACCAGTCCTCTCAAAGCTTCGAGCTGGTTATCCTGGTTTACCGCACCTGTCATCAGGGAAATGAAATATTTTTTGGCGTTGCCATAGTCCTTCAGCTCAAAATAATACAGTCTTGCTGCAGTTAAGGTAGCTTTTTCAAAATACCGGTTGAGCCCTTTGTTATTCACGTATTCGTATCCTTTGAGGGCATTCGTCCAATCCTTGTTTTTGTAATAACATTCGCTGCGGAAATAATTTGCTTCCAGCGCAAATGCACCTTCGGGGTATTGCGACAAATAATTATTGAATCCTGAAATGGCGGCATTGCAATCACCGTTGTTGTATTTCAATTCTGCAGAAGTGTAAGTGAGTGAATCGGCTTCAGTCACGGAAATGTTCTTACCATTCTTTTTCATCAGCTCAACATACTCTCCGGGCTTTCCTTCTTCTACATAAATATTGCGGATATTTTCCAGCGCTTCATCCGCTTCAGCAGACTGGGGATAAAGCTGGATCAACTGCTGGTAGCTTGCCAGCGCTTCCGTGTTCTTGTTGAGGTTATAATAACTAAGGCCCGATTTTAAATACGCCATCGGTTTTAAACCGCCGCTGTTGGCTGCCGTTAAGATCCTGTTCAGGTAAGGCAAGGCATCTGCAAATTTTTCATCTGCAATATAGGTATTGGCGATCTCCATATTTACATCCGGTACCAGGCTGCTTTGCGGATACTGGCGTGTCAGGATATTTAACACCGTGATCTTTGCGGAGGAACTTTTTACCCCTGCGATCATGGCTTTTTGAAACATGGCATAGTCGCTTTGCAGCAAAGCATTGTTGATCACATTATCATACATCGCATTGGCCTTTGCAAAATCCCTGTTCATGAAATAACAGTCGGCGCTGCGTACATAGGCATCTTGTTCCATCAAGGAAGCGGTAGTATTGTATTTACTGATAGGTTCAAAATAACCCAAAGCATTTTTATAATTCTCTTTTCTCAGCCAACTGTAACCAAGATTGTATTTGGCTGAAGCAGGCGTTGCTTCTCCCTGTGCAGGCACGTTGCTCTGTGTAAAAAAAGAAAGATAGCGAATGGCTTCATCGTACCTGTTATTGCGGAATGCGATCTCCCCTTTCCAAAAGTTAGCATAGGGAGTAACAGCAGACTCCGGCATGGAAATGATATTGCTGAACAGGAGATCAGCGCTTGCCAGTTGCTGGTCGTTCATGTACTCCACCGCCCTGCCGTACAGTATCCGTGGATACACTTTTTTCATGGAAGGCGTAGGATTTTTAAATGATTCGTACAGGGCCAGTGCATCTTTAAAATTATTGGTATTCGCCAGTAAACTTACCAGTATTTCCTTGGCCTCTGTGTTGTAAGAAGAAGCAGGATAGGTGTCGATGAATTTCTGCATTTCTGTCAAGGCGATATCCTGGTAGCCGAGTTCATAAGAAAGCTTGGCATAATTAAAAAGAGAAATTTCCTGCTGCGTTTTGTTGCTGCTGTTATAAGCACAATATTGAAAAGCGGTTCTTGCATTTGCCTTCTGATTGGTCTTTAAATAACAATCACCCAGCAGGTACATGGAGTTCTGCCCCAGTGAATCCCTGTTATCGCTCAACTGCTTGAAACCATCAATCGCTTTGTTCAACTGGCCGGCATCATAATAGCAATAACTCAGTTCGTACAGGTCTTCCATACTTACCTTGCTGGTATTGTTTACATAATACTCCAGCAAAGGCAAGGCCTTTTTAAAATTCCTGCGTTCAAAATATATCTGCCCCAGCAATTGCTTCATCTCTTTTTCGTAATACAATCCTCCCCTGCTCAATACGCTTTCACCATACTTTAAGGCATCGTCTTTTTTATTCTGGAAATAGAAGATCTCGGCGATGTAATAAGGCACTACGCCTTTGTATTCATCCCTGCTTTCTACCAGCCTGAAAGATTTGAGTGCTTCATTGTACTGCCGATCGTAAAAAGCGATAAAGCCATAATAGTAATTGGCGGGAATATAATATTTACTGTCCGGCAACTGGTGAATCTCGTTGAACAGTGGCTTGGCCTTTGCAAAATTTTTCAGGTTGAAATAACAATAGCCCATTTCAAATTTAGCATCGGCGATCTCTTCATTGCTTAAATTATCCAGGCCAGCCTGTTCATAATTGGCAATGGCCCTGGTGAAATCATCTTTTTCAAAATAAAATTTTCCAAGGTGATAACTCATCAATTGTACACGGGGTGCATTGTTTACCCAATCAATGTAATGAGTGGCTTCTTCTTCTGCCACCGGTAAGCGTAGCTTGAGTCGGCAAACAATAAAATAATAATTTACATCGTCGTGGAGGTAGGTATTATTGCTTACCTGGTTATCGGGATACTGTTCCTTCACTTCCTGCAGCAATGGATAGGCAAGCCCGTATTGCTGCTGGATAAAGAGTTGTTTTGCTTCCTTGAATTTTCTTTCAGCATCGGTGTACACATGTGTTTGCTGGGAAAATGCAGTGGAACAAAATAAGAGAGAGAATAAAAAAAAGAGGCTGACCGTTTGCTTTACCATGTTGGTTGATTCGTTCATTTTTACTGTGGCAAAATTAACCTTATCACCTGCAGGACAAACATCATTCCAAAGCATTTGTGAATAAGTGGATAACTACTGTAATCAAAACGAATGTACATTCGCAGCGCTGTTAAAAAAAAGGTAAAGTGAATTACATTGCGGTAGTTTATTTTTAGAAAAAAAATTGCAACACTCATGAAAAAACTAATGTCAACAAGCTATTCAGCCGGCGCTTTTAATTTCGCAATGCTATTACTGCGTTTCAGCGTTGGAGTATTAATGATGCATCATGGTTACGGCAAGCTGGTACATTTTGGCGAAATGCAATCAAAGTTTATGAATTTTTTAGGGTTAGGGCAAACCGTATCCTTGTGCCTGGTTGTTTTTGCAGAGTTCTTCTGTTCTTTGTTTTTAATACTCGGGCTCTTCACAAGATTGTCTGTTATTCCGCTCATCGTAACCATGGCGGTGGCATTGTTCCAGGCACACAAGGGTGATATCTTTGGTGATGGCCAGGCTGCGGCTTTATTCCTTTCTGCCTACCTCAGCATTTTGATCGTTGGCCCGGGCAAGATCAGCGTGGATGGTATGGCAGGTAAATAATTTTCAGCGCACACCTAAACAACCGGCATGAAAAAAGGGAATGTCATTCAACTGGTACTGATCATTATTGCATTAATCATCGCTTTTCAAACCGTTTATTTTTTTATCAATGCGGTTACTACGTTGCTCTATGCAATTGGTTCAGGCGACTATGGCAGTAGTTTAACGCCGGCACTTACGCTGTTTTTGATCGTATTGGCGCAGGGCACTATCGCATGGTTACTGATCACAAGATCTGCAACGATCGCTGATTCGATCTATACCAAAGCCAATGCAGGCACTTCCTTTAAAATAGTGAGCAGGCCACAGGACATTCTTTTTATTTTACTGATTGTTTGCGGCTTTTATTTTTTATTGTCAGATCTGCCTGCATTGATCAAAGCCCTGGTAAATGCATTTTCAACAAAAGCGGCCGGCAGGTTTAATATGTATGAACAGGTGCAACCGCCTAACTGGACGCTGATGTTCATCAAGCTATTGCTGCCGCTGGTGCTGCTGATGTTTGCAAAAGCAATTGCCGCTTACTTTGCAAAGAATTTGGGCGGGGAGCCGGTAAGCCTGGAAGATGATATTGACTACATTGAAACGGAAGAATAAATGTTTACAGCAGATACACAAATACGCATACACTATGCGCTCACCGACCAGATGGGTGTGGTGTACCATGGCCACTATGCACAGTTCTATGAGATCGGTAGGGCCGAATGGTTAAGGAAACTACACTATACTTATAAGGATATTGAAGCGCTTGGTGTAATCATGCCGGTAGTAGATATTCACAGCCGGTTTTTACGCCCTGCAAAGTATGAAGACCTGATAACGGTAAGAACCACGCTGAAAGAAATGCCCCAGCATCATAAAATTGTGTTTCACCACGAAATATACAAGGAAGATGGTACGCTCATCAACACGGGTGATGTAACCCTGTATTTTATCAGCGCCAAAGACATGAAGCGTTGTGAGATACCCGCCGTGCTGAAAGAAAAATTAATCGGGCATTTTGAAACGGACAAAAAAGAAACCGATTAAACAGTTACCTGTTACCGCTCCCTGATCACTTTTATCGTATTGATCTTTTTGCCTGTTACCAGTTGCAACACATAAGTGCCACCGGGCAATTGCTGCGGTTGCAAAGGAATGGTATACGTGCCTGCTGCCAGTTGCTGTGCGGCATTGCTAAATACCAGTTTGCCATCCAGCGAAAATAGTTTTACCTGTACCGCACTGTTCTTCTTCAATTCAAAATCAAGATTGATGGTATTGGAAAACGGGTTGGGATAGGCACTGACGGCTTTGGAAGACAAAGGACTGCCGTCATCATTTACATACTGGATATTTTTATTGCTGTTGCTTCCTGCCGTCCTCACAAGGGCTAGGTACATCGGCTTGGCCGGTTCTTTACGGGTAGCATAATAAAGTTGTACATCGCCGCACAAATACGAGGAGTCTTTGTCCTTTACCATCTGCAACCTGGCATTTTCAAACTGCACCAGTTCCGGCCGGATGACGTCCAGGCTGTACCGTTTATTATATTCCATTCCGCTGAACACCAGTGCCCGGGGCGTTAGCATAGCATGGAGCTCAACACGAACCGTATCATTCTGCGTCCACCATCCCTGCAGCGAATCGTTCCGGTAAACAAGCTCCATCTTTATCTTGTCAGCGTTGATGATGTGTTTTCCGCTCCAATCGTATTTGAGCAGCCAACCTTCGTAAGTGCCTTCAATTTCGTTTGCTGCTACAGAATGATAGATCCTTGTATATGTATTTACCGGATTGCCGTTCTTAACCAGCGAACGGGCCTGCTTTATTTTTTCAAACAGCGGGATCCCTGCCCGTGGATTTTTTTTATAATAAGATTTCAGCACATGATACATGCTGTCATATTTTGTTTTGCTATACTTATCAGACAAATGAGACCAGTATGCTGCACTATCCGTGTTGACCGCTGTGCCATAACCATGCCTCATGCAAAGCCCGAGAAAACGCATGGCATCACCATTCTTTTTTGCTGCGGCTTTTTGAAACAGTGGATAGGCCGCTTCATAATTTTGTGTACAGCCAAGCCCCGTGTACAGCATATAGCCTTTCATAAAAACGGCCTGTTCAACATCCCTGTCTGCGGCCTTGCAAAAATTGATATAGGCTTTGTCATAATCCGGCTCCGCACCCGCAATACCCTGCTTGTACATCGACCCGATCCTGTACCAGGCTTTAGGAATATTCTTATCCCCTGCTTTACCAAACCATTCAATGGCAGTTGCTGTATCTTTCCCGGTACCCCAGCCTCTCACAAAACATTCGGCCAACCCGTACATCGCCCCGGCGTGGCCATTTTGAGCACAGGGCTGCAATAAGGAAAAATATTTTGCAGGATCGGAAGGCGCTTTGTCGCCAGCCTTTACCAATTGTCTGGCTTCCTTCATTAGTGAGTCTACCTGCCGGTAAGACAAAGTTTGTGCAGAAGCGGCCCAGGCAGATAAACTGAACAGTATAGAAAGGTAGATATTCTTTTTAGCGGGCATCATGGTGCTACAAGGTTAAATGGTACAGCAAGCTATCGTATTTTTTTGATATGGGATAGGACTGCATTTGAAAATAGCCGGGTGCAAGTTTTATCAAAACGATGTTACGGGGAGGGCATGATCCAGTGGCAATATTCTGGTCGCAGCCACCCTTCCATTCAAACTGCATCGTGTGTTGCACGCAGCATTTTTATGAACAATCATCTGCAATCAATGGACGTACAAAAGCCAACCAAATAATAAATCCCTTTTTTCTGCATTTCATGCACTGAATGTGAAGGATCAAGCCCGGTTGGCAGCTCCCGGAAAACAATTTCTCCCAAACTGCCTGCTTTCGGTAAGGATTGCGCCTTTTTTGGTTCAATTCCCCTATTTTTGCCGACCTTAATTTTAACAATTACTTCTATATGGACAAACTGTTTTACGTAGTTCCGGCATTAGGCATTGTAGGCCTCTTGTACACATTTATTAAGTTTGCCTGGGTATCCAAGCAGGATGCAGGTAACGACCGCATGAAGGAGATCAGCAATTATATTGCTGTAGGTGCAATGGCTTTTTTGAAAGCAGAGTACAAGATCCTTACTTATTTTGTGATCATTGGTGCATTGCTGCTGGGCGTGATGGGTTACAGCAATGAAAACAGCCACTGGAGCATCGCTGTGGCCTTTGTGATCGGCGCTTTCTTTAGTGCGCTCGCCGGCTTTATCGGTATGAAAGTGGCTACCAAAGCCAATGTTCGTACAGCTCATGCTGCCCGTACAAGTTTAAGCAAAGCTCTGTCGGTATCCTTTACAGGTGGTTCTGTAATGGGCCTCGGCGTGGCTGGTTTGGCTGTACTGGGTTTGGGCAGTTTATTCATTGTACTGATCGCATTGTTTGCACCTGGTGCCGCTTCCAACAGCGAGCTGGTGGCAAAAGCAATCGAAATATTAACTGGCTTTAGTTTGGGTGCGGAAAGTATTGCCTTGTTTGCCCGTGTGGGTGGAGGGATCTACACCAAAGCAGCCGATGTGGGTGCTGATCTCGTGGGTAAAGTAGAAGCTGGTATCCCTGAGGATGATCCCCGTAATCCTGCTACCATTGCAGACAACGTGGGAGACAATGTGGGTGATGTGGCCGGTATGGGCGCCGATCTGTTCGGTAGCTATGTTGCGACCGTTTTAGCAACCATGGTATTGGGACATGAAGTAACCGATAACCTGGGCCAGGCTCTCACTGATGGCTACGGTGGTTTCTCTCCTATCCTTTTACCGATGCTGATAGCCGGTGCAGGTATCATCTTCTCTATCATTGGAACTTTCTTTGTACGCATCAGCGAAAACGCCGGTTTAAGCACTGCCAAAGTGCAGAATGCATTGAACATGGGCAACTGGGGTTCGATTGTGCTGGCAGGTATTGCCTGTTATTTCCTGGTAAATTATTTGTTGCCTGCTGATATGACTTTGCGTGGCCATGCTTTCACCAAAACGGGCGTTTTTGGCGCCATTGCAGTTGGTTTGGGCGTAGGTACATTGATGAGCATCATCACTGAATATTATACTGCCATGGGCAAACGCCCGGTACTGAGCATTGTACGCCAGAGCGCTACTGGCCATGCAACCAATATCATTGGTGGTTTGGCGGTAGGTATGGAAAGTACCTTGTTACCGATCATTGTACTGGCTGCAGGTATCTACGGCTCTTACGCCTGTGCTGGTTTGTACGGTGTGGCCATCGCTGCTGCAGGTATGATGAGCACAACTGGTATGCAGCTCGCTATTGATGCTTTTGGACCGATCGCTGATAATGCAGGTGGTATCGCTGAAATGAGTGAATTGCCAAAAGAAGTTCGTGAAAAAACAGATATCCTTGATGCAGTTGGTAACACTACAGCTGCTACCGGTAAGGGTTTTGCCATTGCCTCTGCTGCATTAACGGCGCTGGCCCTGTTTGCTGCGTTTGTGGGCATTGCAAAAATAGATGGCATTGATATTTACCATGCCGATGTACTGGCTGGTCTGTTCGTGGGTGGAATGATCCCGTTCATTTTCTCTTCACTGGCCATCAGGGCGGTGGGTGAAGCTGCGATGGCGATGGTAGAAGAAGTTCGCCGCCAGTTCCGTACCATTCCGGGTATCATGGAAGGTACGGGCAAACCCGAGTATGATAAATGCGTTGCTATTTCTACAGAAGCTTCTTTGAAAAAAATGATGTTGCCGGGCGCTATCGCCCTGCTGACACCGATCATCATTGGATTCATCTTTGGACCGGAAGTGCTGGGTGGTTTTCTTGCAGGCGCAACCGTTAGTGGTGTACTGATGGGAATGTTCCAGAACAATGCCGGTGGTGCATGGGACAATGCCAAGAAATCTTTTGAAAAAGGGGTTGAGATAAACGGCGAAACATACTATAAAAAATCTGAGCCGCACAAGGCTTCTGTAACTGGTGATACCGTAGGTGATCCATTTAAAGATACTTCAGGCCCTTCGATGAACATTCTTATCAAACTGATGAGTATTGTATCGCTGGTAATTGCACCAACCATTGCAAAGATCCATGCAGATAAAATTGATGCCAACCGCAAAGCACAACTGGTTGTATTGAACAGGATGAATGGAGGTCCAACTGTGGTGGAAGAAAAATTAATCAAAACAATTGATACTGCTGGTGTTGAAACAAGTACGGCCACTGTTGTAAAAGGATCAGTAAACGCAGATGGTGATTTTGTGTACGACCTGGGTGCGATGGGCAAGCTGAAACTTGCTGATGGTACTGAAATAAATGTGGGTGGCAATTCTGCCGAAAAGAAACTGGTTGATTTTATTACAGATGCTTCAAAGGCAGTTGATAAAACAACCTGGTTTACCATGGACCGCCTCTATTTTGAAACAGGCAAAGCCGTATTGAAGCCTGCTTCACAGGAACAATTAAACAATATTGCCGCTATTTTAAAAGCCAATCCTTCACTGGAATTAAAACTGGGCGGATATTCTGATAACACCGGTGATGCTGCCAAAAATGTATCACTGTCTCAGCAAAGGGCCGAATCTGCGAAAGCAGCATTGGTTAAACTGGGCGCTGATGAAAAACGTCTTTCTGCTGAAGGATACGGACCTCAATTTCCGGTAGCTTCCAATGAAACTGCTGAAGGTAGGGCGCAGAACAGGAGGATCGATATCAGGGTCACCAAAAAATAAAAGATTCTTTTTGATTGTAAAACCGCTGATTCATCAGCGGTTTTTTTATTGCCGGTTTCTAAGTGTCAACTCTTGTTATCGTAATCAACAGATTCATTTTCTCTGCCCGAATTCAGGTATATTTGATGAAGTGATCTAAACCGCTTTTAATGAAACAAAAGATACTGCTGCTGCTTTTACTGCCGTGCCTGCTTGGTTCATTAAAGGTGAGTTCACAAATATGCAGCGGCACCCTTACAGCAGTTTGGCTCGATGATTTTGGCAGTGGCACCCCGCAATTTGCCCCATCTCCAAGTGCGAGTGTCACGAGCGGTTACACTTATGGCAATTCCGGCGTAGGATCGGGCAATTATGCCATCGTTAACGTATTTGATTATTACAGCAACTGGCATGTAATTCCGCAGGATCATACGCCTTCTGACTCGGGTGGTTATTTTTTAGTGATTGACGGCAACAGTGCTGCTCCCATATTCTACGAAACCACTGTCAGGAATATCTGCCCTTTTACGCAATACTCATTTTCTACGTTTGCGATGAATACGGATATGCCGAACTTCCCTTCCAACCAAACCTTTACTTTTATCATTTCTGATACACTGGGCAACCAACTCGCTACCTGGGATTCGCCACCCATCTCCGCCACCGATTCCCCGGTGTGGGTACCGATGGGATTTAGCTTTAACTCAGGTAACAATTTGGCCCTTAAATTACAGGCCAGGTTCAACCAGACCGGTTACGATGATTTTGCATTTGATGATTTTCAATTCAGCGTTTGCGGCCCTGTACTCAGTATCAACACACCCGTAGTTTCCAATACCTGCGCAGACAGTATTCCATTGTTCGGAGTGCTTGGAAGCGGGTATGCCAGCCCGGTATACCAGTGGCAAAAAAGAGATTCAACCGGCGCATTTGTAAACATCCCCGGTGCCACCCGCGCAAACTACACCGACCTGCAGCCGGGAGATACGAATGTGTACAAGCTGATCGTTGGCGATGGCTCCCTCTCCTGCCCCATTACCCAAGACAAACAGGTTATCATCAGCGCTGCGAAAAGAACTGCTCTCTCAAAAGTCATCTGCACGGGATCAAGCTTTGAAGGGTACAATACCACGGGGATCTTTAAAGACACGTTCACACTGGCCAATGGATGCGATAGTATCAGGACATTGAATCTTACAGTAAACAATTGTACGCCGCCGGTAGACTGCAACAACTGGCTGCATATCCCCAATTACAATACCACTGATTTTGTATCGATCGGAGATCTTGACATTATGGGCGACCAGATCACAGTGGAAGCATCTTTTGCTGCTGATACCAATTATTTTATACCCTCCACCATTTCCTACGACCTGGTATCAAAGCATACAGGACCGTCTGATTGCAATTACCTGTTGCGCCCGGTTACCGCAGAGATCACTACAGCCAACGGCTTTGTACAGATCGTTGCCTGTGATTACAAACCCAGGAAGATCAATCATGCGGCATTGGTGTATGATGGTACTACCCTGAAATTTTACCGCAATGGTTTTTTAATGGGCAGTAAGCCTGCCAGCGGCAATCTGGTGAACAACGATCTTATTACAAAAATTGGGAACTATTCAGTTGGATCACTCAATGGCTCATTGAAAGGTTACATGAACGAAGTAAGGATATGGAATGTGGCAAGAACAGAAGCAGAGATCAAAACCTATATGAATGCATCGCTGCCAAACCCTGTCACGCAAACCGGCCTGGTAGCATATTACCAGTTCAACGACCTCATTAATAAACAGGGTAATACTACCTGGAACGGCGTTTTAGGTGGCGCTGCAACTGTTGGTAACCCAGTACCCGACTGCAGTTTTGTTGCCGATTCCTGCCCTACCATTCCGCTCAATAACAGCAGTATTATCATTAACCAATATGCAGCAGTTACAGCCATTGATCCCTGCAATAACCGGCTTATCGTGGATGATGCCGGCAACTTTAACGCTGGTGATACCGTGGTGATCATGCAGATGAAGGGTGCAGCGATCGACTCGGTGAATTCCGGCACTTTCGGCACCATCGCCAGCCACAACAATGCAGGCACTTATGAATTCAATTATGTAAAGAATAAAACGGGCAACAGCATAGAATTGAAGAATACAATGCTGAAGCAATATGATGCTGCCAATGGCAGGGTGCAGGTAATACGGGTACCCTACTATCAAACCGTAACCCTAACAGACACGCTTACCTGCTTACCATGGGATGGAAGCAAAGGTGGCGTAGTGATATTGAACAGCGCTACTGACATAAAACTGAATGCACCGATCGATGTAAGTAAAAAAGGTTTCAGGGGCGGGCAGATCGGTGGAGGTTTCAGTTGTAATAACTTCAACGACTGGGCTGTGCCGGTTGGTATAGGTGGCACAAAGGGGGAAGGCATCTGCGAATACATTCCGGGTTTTGAAGCCGGTGGTGCCAAATTGGCCAACGGTGGTGGCGGTGCTTATGCAGCCAATACGGGAGCAGGTGGAGGTTCTAATTTTGGTGCAGGTGGACTCGGTGGTTTCCAGTACAATGGTTGTTCTACTCCAACACAAAGTATTGGCGGTGATGCACTCGATTACACGGATCTTAGCCGGGTATACATCGGAGGTGCAGGTGGCGGCAGCCAGCAGGATAATAACCAGCCCGTATCAGTTGGTGGTAATGGTGGCGGCATTGTGATCATTAAGGCCAACAGCCTGGATGCCAATAACCAGCAAATAAATGCGAATGGCGAAAGCATCACCACGCTGGTAAGAGATGAAGGCGGTGCTGGTGGGGGTGCCGGCGGCAGTGTGCTGCTGTACGTAAACAGTTTTACCAGCGGCGTTACAGTTAATATCAACGGTGGCGACGGTAGTTTGAATGAGAACCAGATCTACCCCGACAGGTGTCATGGTCCCGGCGCAGGCGGAGGTGGTGGCTACGCCGGTTTTAAATTTGGCCCTGTGCCTCCTGGTATTACCGTGAATGCCAGTGGTGGCAGGGCCGGTATCGTACTCAACCCCTCAAGCCCCTGTTTCAATACCACCGGCGGTGCCACTGATGGCGCTGATGGCGGCGGTAACTATGGTATTATTTTGCCGGAAGCTACCACACCCTTTAAAAAGAATATCGATTCGGTGAAAATAAAAGACAGTCTTACTGCCTGCAAGGCTTTTGATTTTAACGGCATCGCATTCATTCACAACACGGCTGTAAAAAGCTGGCAATGGAGCTTTGGTGACAATGCAACAGACACCGTTCAACATACCACCCACACTTACGCCAGTTCCGGCAGCTTTACTGTAAAACTGGTAGTAACGGACATGAATGGTTGCAAAGACAGTGTTGAAAAGATCGTTCACCCGGCAGGCATCAACTTCGATTTTATTTTTGAGCAAAACGTTTGCAATCCACGTTCCGTAATTTTTAAAGCAATTGGTGACACTACAGCAAACATCTTCTGGTCCTTGGGAGATGGAACAGTGATCAACAACAGCCGTAATCCCATCCATTTATATGCAGATACCGGCTACTACCTGGTCCAATACAGCACCAGCAGCGGCATCTGTGCCGACACCGTCAAAAAAACAATGTTCATCGGTTACCAAAACAGTAACATCATTCTTACCCCGGATACGACCATTTGTTTCGGTGACAGTAAATTGTTACGCAGTAATATTGATACCTCACTCAGTTTTTGCTGGAGCCCCGCAAGCTTCTTAAACAATGTGTCGTTGGCAAATCCTACCACCAATACTCCACAAAATATTATGTACAGTTTGCTGGCAGCAACTGCAGGCAATAACCTTGTTACAAATGGAGATTTTAGCGGAGGCAACACAGGTTTTTCATCAGGATATGCATTGAATGCCGGCGGTACGCTGGTGCCGGGAGAATACCTGGTAAGCAACTCTTCGCTAAATGCAGGTATTGGCGCATTGAATTGCAGCCATCATGGCACTACCGGCGGGAATATGCTGGTAGGAAGTTCAGATGCTTCCAACAAAGTTGTGTGGCAACAGCAGGTAACAGTGATACCAAACAGCAATTATATTTTTAGTGCATGGGTTCAGTCGGTGAATAGTTTTGCAAAAGTGCAACTGCATTTTTCTATCAACGGCAATACAATACCGGATAGCATCAACAGCCCTGCAGCTACCTGTAACTGGGTGCAGCATTTCGTAAAATGGAACTCCGGCAACAATACAACGGCACTGCTTGCGCTCATTGACAGCACGCTACCGAAAACGATCAGTGGCGTGGACAATTTCGCCATCGATGATATCAGCTTTGCTACCTATTTCGTCAGCAGGGATACTGTGAAGATCATTGTGGATACTCCTTTTGTAAATACCAGGCCCGATACAGAAGTGTGCAGATCTACACCTGTAACATTAACCAGTAACGGCGCAACAACCTATTCCTGGTCACCGGCTACAGGCCTCTCCAGTGTTTCCATCAGTAATCCCGTTGCCACTCCTGACACTACTACAAAATATTTTGTTACAGGAAAAGATGTGAATGGCTGCAGCGCCATTGATTCTGTTGTGATCAGCATTAAACCAATCCCAATTATTCTCAGAACGAAAGACACGCTCGTGTGCAGAAATACCAGTGTGCAATTATTCGCCAGCGGTGGTGCAGCCTATTCCTGGTTACCGGCAGGTTCACTAAGCAATCCCAATATCGCTAATCCGGTTGCCAGGCCGTTGACCAGCACGAGGTATTTTGTGACAGTAACAGGAACGAATAGTTGCGTTAACAGGGATTCAGTAAACGTTACCATCAGGGCCACACCTGTGTTTACTGTATCGCCTGGTAAATCGGCCTGCCTTAACAGCAAGTCGCAGTTAAATGCCAGTGGTGGTAATGTTTATTTATGGAGTCCTGCAAACCTTGTAAGCAATGCCGCCATCAGCAATCCTGTTGCCATTGCAAATAGTACCACGCTCTATTCTGTGATCATAAAAGATTCCACCTGCGGTGATACTGATACCCTTACTACCAATCTCACCATCCTTCCTTTACCAATAGTAACTGCTGATAAAACAAATGATATCAATTGCGCCATCGGCAGTTCTAATTTAAAAGCAACCGGTGCGGTAAATTATAACTGGTCTCCCGCCAGCGGCCTTAACGATCCGGCTAGCCCTTCCCCTGTTGCCAGCCCCGGAGCTACCATTACTTACACTGTGACAGGCACAGCCGCCAATGGCTGCACTGATACTGGTGCTGTGACCGTTGTTGTAGACTACAGCGCTAAAGTATCCTATGCTGTTCCCAATGCATTTACGCCGAATGGGGATGGAATGAATGATTGCTTCAGGCTAAAATATTTTGGCCAGGTTCTGGAACTTCAGTTCTTTGTTTATAACCGGTTGGGCAACAAAATTTTTGAAAGCAGCAACCAAAATGATTGCTGGGATGGAACATTTAAAGGCAATCCCGCTGAAGCAGGCAACTATGTTTATTACATCAAAGCCAGAACAGCCTGCGGCCCTGTAGAAAGAAAAGGAAATATATTATTGGTAAGATGACCAGGATACATTTATGAAGGCATCCTGTTAATTAATTGAAGGCAGACAGCGAATGGTCAATAGCTGTATCAAAAGATATGTTTCATGCGGGATCTTGTTACCGGTAATCGTCTCAACACGGCTTCCTGTAAAATGTTGCAAAATCCAATGGATCATCGGCCGCATTCCGTATCACTTTTTATCCAGCCCCAACTGCTTTCTTACATCAATATTGAAAAGATATTGTTCTTCCACCGGGATGATCTTCCTTGTATTTTTGTTGATGTCCTTTCCTTCTTTTGACCAGAGATAGGGATAAAAACTGTACACTTTATTACCATCCAGCATCGCAACTTCTTCTTTCCAGTTTGTCCAGCGCAGGCCTCCGTAAAACTTCACCAGGTCACCGTTAAAACAGAAATCCAGGAATTCACTGTAGGTTAGATCAATGGGCTCCCAGGCTAATTTATCTGGAGACAGGTAATATACTTTGCCTGCATCATTGCCAAATTTACCGCCATTGATGGCAAAAAAGCCGCCCACGGCATCATCTGCGACCAGGAGAAAACCTGGCTTTTCACCGGTCTCACTGAATGACTTGCCTTTGTTCCAGCCCGGCAATGTGCGGTTCAGTCTTTTATTTCCTGAACCCAATATTCTTATCCAGCCATTGTCGATCAATAATCCACCGGTTGAAAATACGATAGCTCCCATAGGAGAATGCGTTGTTACCTGGGTTAGGTACAAGGCTGTGTTTGCGCTGGCAGTATCGAAGGGCAATATTTCTACTTTATTCTTTGCTGTATCGATCCAGTCTTTCACATGTTCCCAGGAAGATGTATTGGCGTTTACCAGTTCCTGCAGGGTCCGCATTTTATTTTGTGCAAATAAAACGGGCGCCAGGCAAACCAGTGCTATTGGAAAAACAGATCGCTTCATAATAAAAAAAGCTGCCAGTTAGTGACAGCTATATATTGATGTCTATATCACGGTGACGATTACTCGGTTTTTGGAGCGGCTGCAGGTTCAGGTTTCTTGCAGCATTTGGGCAATTTTTTATAAGCATCCTCATCTGCTGATACATCATCTGCATCGTAGCCTGCGTTGGCAATAGCAGTTTTGATCTGCTCAATATTATTGCGGTCGGTCAAAAAAGTAACTGTGGTGGTTTTCTTTTTGTAATCTACTTTTACGGAAGATATCCCCGGCTCCCTGCGGAGATAATTTTCGATTTTTGTTTTACACATTTCGCATTGCACGGTAGGCGTTTGGATCACTACCTTTTTGGACACCTGCGCTGATGCAGCCAATACAAAACTGAATACTGATAAGAGTGTAAGTGTAATTGCTTTCATTGTAAATAAATTTTAGTAAAGATAATGATTAACGGCCCCATGCTGCAGGGTCCCGGCGCCAGTTTAACAAAGTATTTTCCTGGTCAAGTGTTATCCGTTGCCTGTCCAGCGCCGCCCCGATCAGCGCCGTATAATTGGTAAGCGAGTAACAGGGAATGCCGGCGGTTGCAAATGCAGCGGCTGCTACATCGAATCCATAGGTAAAAATAGACACCATCCCCTGCACTTCCAATCCCTCTTTCTGTAGTACGTCCACCACCTGCAGACTGCTTTTGCCGGTTGAGACCAGGTCTTCGATCACCACTACTTTTTGTCCTTTTTCATAAAAACCTTCTATTTGATTGCCGAGGCCATGCTCCTTTGGTTTGGGGCGTACATAGATGTACGGTAGTTTCAACTGGTCGGCTGCCATGGCCCCCCAGGCTATCCCCGCAGTGGCAACACCGGCCAGCATTTCAGCTTCCGGGAATTTTTCGAACAGGACATTGCACATTTCACTTTTTATAAATTCACGGATGTATGGAAAAGAAAGCACCCGCCGGTTATCGCAGTAGATCGGGCTTTTCCAGCCGCTTGCCCAGGTAAATGGTTCTTGAGGATTTAATTTTATTGCGTTAACTTGTAACAACTTTTCTGCTACGGCCTGTTCATTTGTCATGCCGCAAATTTAGGCCAGCCCAACAGCATTTTAAATTTTGTTATGCACATCAAAATTTACTTTAACGACAAGCCTGTTTATCTCTGTGATGAGATCAGTCCTGCATTGAATGAGATATTGCACCACCCCGATGCTGTGTTTATAGATGAGATTTCCACTCCCGCCATCAATTCGCTGCTGCATGAGATCGTTAAGGAAGAATTTCATGCCGGAGTATTGTGGAATGCAGATCTTGAAAAATTAAAAAAAGCTTTTTTCAAGCATTTTACGCCAATTGAAGCGGCAGGCGGAATCGTACAAAATGAAAAAAAAGAATACCTGTTCATTTTGCGGCTTGGCAAATGGGACCTTCCAAAAGGAAAGATCGAAAAGGGAGAAGCCCCGGATGAGGCCGCGGTAAGAGAAGTGGAGGAAGAGACCGGCGTAACGAATTTGAAGATCAGGAAAAAAGCAGGCGAAACCTATCATACCTACAATGCCTATGGCAAACATTTTTTAAAAACCACTCACTGGTATCGCATGAGCTGTTCGTCCCGACAAACTCTGGTACCGCAAACAGAAGAGGATATTGCTGAGATAAAATGGGTAAAGCCCAAAGACATCAAAGAGCCGTTGGCGAATACTTATCCTTCGATCAAAGACATCCTGGAGGAATTATGAATTTTGAGTTATGAATTATGAGTTATGAGTTACGAATGCGAAGAAGGATGTGGCAAAAGGCTTTTAGAGAAAAGAAATTACAGTAGATTTATTATTATTCCAATTTTATCAGAAACAAATACCGCTCCAGTAAATACGCTATTCACTATTCACGATTTACAATTCACTTCTGGATCAAAAGCGCTCATCCGATACAAATATGCCTGAATTCAATACGCTATTGACGATTCACTATTTATGATTCACCTTTGAAAATCACAAGCGCTCATGAATAAAACACGCCTGGCAATGAATTAGCCCATTCACTATTGACGATTCACCATTCACCTCCGGAAATCGCAAGCATTCAGCCAATACAATCACCCCTGCAATAAGTACGCTATTCACTATTCACCATTCACAATTGACTATTCACCCTTCACTAAAACGCCTTTTTCAAAATTGCCAGCGTAAGCCTGCTGATGCAGATCAACTGGTTGGCGTCGTCGTAGATCTTGATATCCCACACATGGGTTGTTCCACCAAGGTGCAGCGGTTTGGCAATGCCGGTAACAAAACCGTTCCTTGCGCTACGGATATGATTGGCGTTGATCTCCAGCCCCACGCAGATAAATTTATTAGGATCCAGGATGAGTTGTGATGCCACACTGCCGATGGTTTCAGCCAGGGCGCAACTGGCGCCACCATGGAGTAATCCGTATGGTTGCTTGGTGCGCTGATCGACTGGCATTTTTATTTTGATATAATCATCTCCCAGTTCTGTCCACTCCATTCCCAAAAATTCGGCCATGGTACCGGGTTCTATCGCTCCAAGATCAGATAGCTTCAATGACTTGTTAAACCAGATTGACATACAAATATTTTTTAAGGTTACTTAATTTTTGTTATTGATTCGTTCACTACCGCAGGCAGGAATTGCGACACATCACCGCCGTTCTTTAACACATCTCTTACCAACGTTGAGGCCACAGAAGTATACTGTGGTAGACAGGTAAGAAAGATGGTTTCAATGTGGCCATTGATGCTGCGGTTCATATCGGCAATCGCTTTTTCATATTCAAAATCGTTTACGTAGCGGATGCCTCTCAAAATAAAATCGGCACCTACTTCTTTACAGCATTTCACCGTTAAGCCTTCATAGATCACAGCATCCACCCTGGGTTCATTGGCATAAATATCTTTTATCCACTGCAGGCGCAACTCTTCATTAAACATGGGAACCTTGTTGGCATTTCTGCCGATACCGATCACCACTTTATCAAACAAGGGGATCGCCCGGTTGATGATGTCGATATGGCCCAGTGTAACGGGATCGAATGTTCCGGGGAAAAGGCAAACTCGGCTCATAAGCAAATCAAAAGTTAACAATTAAGAATAAAAAAGAAAGAGTAAAAGCAACCTCTCGTATCGGCAACGCCAGCATACATTTTGACGCTTTAATTTTTACTTCAATTACCTCTCCCTGCCAGCAAATACAGCACCGCCATCCTTACTGCCACACCATTTTCTACCTGCTGCAAAATGATCGACTGCCCGCTGTCTGCAACATCACTGTCAATCTCCACTCCCCTGTTAATGGGACCCGGGTGCATAATTACGACTTCTTTGTTTAA
>APMI01013561.1_pt1 | contig 39997 bp, 27 predicted proteins | sample 667938 | NCBI WGS metagenome assembly APMI01 (sample SAMN01084076, study PRJNA167559) | wastewater metagenome | biome: Wastewater | place: Denmark: Ejby Moelle, Odense | collected 2011-11-28
ATAGGGCTAACACCCAACCGGATGGATGCTATGAGCCACTGGGGCGTAGCCCGGGATGTATCAGCCTATTTGTCTCATCATGACAAAAGAAACACAGGCCCTAAGCTGCCAATGATAAAACCTTTGGCAACTTTTAAAGGGAAAAACCCCATTGAAGTATCCGTAGAAAATGCTATCGCCTGTCCTCGATATAGCGGCATTTGCATCAATAATGTAACCATCGGCCCTAGCCCGGAATGGTTGCAAAATAAGCTGAAAGCCATTGGCGTAAAATCCATCAGCAACATTGTGGATATTACCAATTTCATTTTACATGAAACTGGCCAGCCCCTACATGCTTTTGATGCCGACAAGATAAAAGGCAACAAAATTATTGTCAAAAACTTACCGCAAAATACTCCTTTCATCACTTTGGATGGCAAAGAAAGAAAACTTAACGAAGGCGATCTGATGATTTGCGATGCAGAAGAGGGAATGTGCATTGCTGGTGTTTATGGTGGCGAACATAGTGGTGTAACACCCACTACTAAAAATATATTTTTGGAAAGTGCCTTCTTTGACAATGTTACGATTCGTAAAACATCATTCGCCCACGGGTTAAGAACTGATGCTGCCACAAGATTTGAGAAAGGAACTGATATTTCTGCCACAGTAAATGTACTCAAACGTGCCGCAGACCTTATTATAACACTTTGCGGGGGCGAAATAGCCTCATCGGTGATTGATATATATCCGAACGAGCAACCTAAAATCTCCGTAACATTAAAATATCATTATCTAAAAAAACTAAGTGGCAAAAACTATCATCCTGATGCTGTCAAAAAAATATTGACCGGTCTTGGGTTTGTTATTGAAAAAGAAGACATTGATTCACTAAAAATTGCTGTACCCTATCACAAACCCGACATTAGCTTACCGGCTGATATTGTAGAGGAAGTTTTACGGATTGATGGTTTGGACAATGTTCAAATTCCAACATCTATTACCATGACCCCAGCCGTAGAAGAAAACCGAGCAGCAGAAGTGCTAAAAGAAAAAGTGGCCAACTATTTGGTAGGACTTGGTTTTAACGAAGTGTTGACGAACTCCATAACGAACAAAGCCTACTTCAGTGAAGAAGAGTTGGCTTCTGTAGTGAAAATGAAAAATAGCCTAAGTGCAGAACTCAATATCCTGCGTCCACAAATGTTGGAAACCGGCTTGGAAATTGTTTCTCACAACCTAAACAGAAAAAACGAGCATCTTCGCTTATTTGAGTACGGAAAAACATACGCTGTAAACAACAAAGAAAAATTTGACGAACCAGAGCATCTTTGCCTGTATCTCACCGGAAAAAAACAGATTGATAGCTGGAAAGGAAAAGGAACGGGCAACGACATTTATACCCTGAAAGGTGCAGTAGAAAAGCTACTAACCTTTGCTGGAATAAATCAAATAAGCTTTGAAGAAGCAGATATGCCTCCGTTCAAATATGGGCTGAAAGTATTGGCACAAAAAGAAATTATTGGTCAATTTGGTGTTGTTAGCAAAGCGGTGGAAGATCGTTTTAACATTAGGCAACAGGTATTATTTGCAGACCTAAGTTGGGATCTTATCGTTAAAAAATCTACAGTAGGCGAAGTTCAATACCGTCCAATTCCCAAATTTCAGGCAGTGGAAAGAGATATCGCCATCGTCATTCCCAAGCCTTTAAAATATACCATAGTAGAAGAAACCGTACAAAAACTTAATCTCAAAAAACTACAATCTATACAATTATTTGATGTGTTTGAAAGTGATAAGTTGGGCGTAGATAAAAAATCTATCGCAATCAACTTTACCTTTCTTGATGCAGAAAAAACACTTACCGATGCCGAAATTGACGGATGGATGAAAAAAATCGTCAATTCGTTGGAAAAGGATCTGAGCGCAGAAATAAGAAAGTAGCAAATAAGTAGAATCAATAGCATATTGTAGTTATGAAAAAAAGACAAATTAAAAAGATTGGCGTACTCACCTCTGGCGGAGATGCTCCCGGCATGAACGCAGCGGTAAGAGCCGCTGTTAAAACAGCATGGCATTACAACATGGAAGTCTATGGCATTTATCGGGGCTATTCCGGTATGATTGAGAACGACATCCAACTCTTTGGTGAAAGAGATGTCTCCAACATCATACAACGAGGTGGCACAGTACTGCGCACGGCAAGATCCAAAGAGTTTCAAACCCCCGAAGGGCGACTGATAGCTTACAATAATTTAGTAGCGCACGGCATAGAAGCTCTCGTGATTATTGGTGGAGATGGGAGTTTTAAAGGTGCTGAAATTTTCAGTAGAGAATTTAGCATCCCCTGCATTGGCATTCCGGGTACCATAGACAAGGACATGGCAGGCACAGATGCCACCATTGGTTTTGATACCGCCGTAAATACAGCTATGGAAGCCATCGACAAAATAAGAGACACCATGGAAGCACACGGTCGTATTTTTGTAGTAGAAGTAATGGGACGCGATGCTGGATATATTGCACTCCACAGCGGCCTATCTACAGGTGCCGAAAACATATTAATACCAGAAAGAAGAACAGATTTGTTACAACTGGCACAAACCTTTGCAAAATCAAGTGCTAAGAAAAAAAATGTAAATCTAATTGTAGTAACAGAAGGCGATGAATACGGAGGAGCACAGGGTGTAAAAAATTATTTGCAACTTACCTTGCCAAAAGCAGATGTTAGAATGTGTATTTTAGGACATATTCAGCGCGGCGGCTCTCCCACTGCTGCAGACAGAGTGTTGGCTACCCGTTTTGGATACCATGCAGTACAGGCACTTGTAGCCGGAAATTACAATGTGATGGTGGGGCTAAAAAATGGAGAAATACAGTTCACTTCTTTGCATGACGGGGTAAAAGATCGCGATAGCATTAGTGAGGAATGGCTGAATATTTCAGAAACCGTTGTGTAATCCTATTGTGGCACTACACCTCAAATATCCTTGTTCTTTACATTATAAATTCATCATTTTTCTCAGTAATTTTATTGAAAATAATAACAAGCACGTTTTTTGTGTGCATTGCTGTAACTTTCGTATTAAGTGTGATTCCAATTTATGTGCTTTTGGTCAACAAAGTTCATCATCCATAGAAAAAGAATATGTCCCAGCTTCTGGAAGATAAAATAAAACAGATTCAGGAAAAAATGCAATTGCTAATAAAACAGCAGGCTGCCGTTATGAGAGAAAATCAATCCCTAAAAAATGCGCTGGAAGAGACGAAGGGAGAGGCTCTAACCGCTATCAAAAGAGCAGAAAGTATACAACATCAATTAGATGCCAAGCAATACACGCAGGGTTTGATGAATATCGATGAGAAGAAAATATTTGAGAAGAAAATCAATAGCTATATCAAAGAGATTGAAAAATGTATTGCGTTGCTGAGCGTGTAGCGTATTGTTCATCAGATATTACTCATAGATATTCAGCATTCCAAAAAAAATCCATAAAATGCAAGAAACACTTATTCCTGCCAATATCAATATTGCCGATAGAATTTACCGAGTGCAAATGTCTCCCCAAGATGAGCAAACAGTGCGTCAGTCGGTTAAAATCATCAACGATAAAATTGTAGAATTCAAAAGCAAAATTCCCGGCAAGGATATGCAAGATTACATCTCGATGGTTTTGGTATGGTTTGTTACCGAAAGCAACAAGAAGAATGTATCTCTTGCCGATGAAAATCACTTATTAGTGAAACTGCAACAGATAGAAACATTGATTGATGGAGAACTGAAGTAGAGAAAATGTATAATATCATTTCACTAATCTTTGCAATATCGAGCGGAGTGCTCTGCCAAAAATAAGCGTACAAATAAAAGTTGAAACTAAAATCGTTTATACTGTTTTTTTATTTCTGACTCCTTACAACTGTTGGGTGAAAAAATCAGTTGTATTATTATAGTATCATGATACCGAGAACGCTCTTCTTTTGTTCTTACTCAAATTTTTCTAACATTTCAAAATGTTTGCGAGCAGCGGTAAGATATTTTTTCCCTCTTTTAAATGACCAATAAGGATGCCCGCATTGTGCATTGTATCTACTTATCTTGTACAACACACCCCAGTGATGTAAGATGGTTTTGTAGGCATTCCAAAGACTCATGTTGCAGTCGTAAATATGGTTAGGCTCGGCGCCTGCACCATTGTATTCAAGAATTGTAAAATTTTTCCCCTTCTTCAAATCTTCAATTGATTGGGTTAGTATATCATATCGACCGTAATAAAATTGCGTGGGGAAACTTAACTTATCAAACACTTTTACTAACGATTCGTTTATATCGGCATGAAGATTGGTAAACTTTGCCCCACGATTGTGATTGCCTGCAAACGAAAGATAAAAAGTATTCCCTTCTGGCAACACTCGCCGAAACCTATGCTCATGCTTGTGTTTCATTTCTGCAATTCGATGTTTAGCTATAGGATGTGCGTAGATCAATTGTTCTAATGTGCTTATACCATCGCCCTTTACCTGCAATAATTCTTTGTGTATAAATCCAGATACAACACCTTGCTCTTTCCAAGGATAGCGGTAGTAAAAAACGCTTACCTCTACAGGGTATGCCACTTTTGATTGTGCTAAATATTTTACGGGTATTCTTTCGTGATATAATTTCAACTGAGTTTCGTTCTCTATTACCCGAAATAAAATTCCCTTCATCCCCACATCAGGCTTCACTACAAAAGGATATTCCAACCCCGCTGCAATAATTTTGTCAAGCAGTTCCTGAAAAGGGATATGTGGCCGTATATATATTGTTTTTGGAATAACATCCAAAGGTAAAAGCTGGTACATTTCCTTTTTCCCCTCGCCCTCAAAACCACCAAACGCTATGGTGGGGTTTGATGCACTAAAAAACCAAAAAGAACGGCTTCTTAAACAATACCACAGCCATACCAAAGAAATAGCCGCATATAAAATTTTAAAATTCCATAGCTCCCAATTAAAAAGTGTTTCAAAAAATTTCTTTACCTGCATCTTATTTTGCAAATATAGACGGTGCTAAAAGTTTTTCATATTTTTTTTATTGGCATTATCAGGATAAAGTTTCCTAAAGCAATATTCAATAATACTTCAAAATATTTTCCATGTTTACATCATCTATAATCAAAAAAATCAATCTCCCAACTTTTCTCTAACGCTATTGATGCAACAAGAAAGAAGCCACTCTTTTGAAATGACTTCCTTTGCAACAAACAATTACATCGCTTTATCTCTCATCTCTTCTTTCATATTCTCTATCACGTTGGCCATAATCAGATTCGTATCTGTTATCGTCTCTGTCCCTATTCCATCTATCATGACGGGAATGGTGCCTCTTTTCATAACGCCTATAATCTTTCACATTATCGAGGGCTATTTGCCTGTTTGAGTTTCGATAATTTCCGTATTTGCGAATATCATTTCTATTATCCCTGTATGGAGCATATCGTCGATCTATTACAACTTTATAAGTCCTATACAGATCGACACTTTCGTAATACCGAGGCAGGCTTCTGGCGGTAATCCACCGCCCTCTTCTGTCTAAATACATAAACCGCCTTGCATTTACATCATAGTAAGCATTTATTTCGGGCAAATAATAGTACTGCACATAGTTATATCCAGTTGGGCCCCATGCGGGTTGATTTCCAATATTAATATTTACGCGTACTTGTGCATTTGCTCCAAATGAGATAACCAATCCAACAATAACGGCCATTGTTGTTATCATACTTTTTTTCATTTTTTTAAGTTTTAATGTTTACCAATTTTTGAAAACCCTTTAAAACATAGACCGTCTTTTTTTAGAAAAAGATTGCACCAATTTTCAATTTATCAAATTATTAAGGAATAAGGCTATCCGGTTTGTATTAATCTCTATCGTTTCTGAGCGATTTGCTTATAGCTAATGATATATCTCAAAAGAAGTAATTAGCTGCAAAACAATAATTATTCCCAAAACCATCTTTAACGCATTAGCGAAGGGCTGGTATTCAATGAACCAATCGCCCGAACGTTAGCCAATTGAAAAACTGAAGATGAAGATTGAACCAAAGCTAAACTAATAACGTCCTGCTGATACTTGGCTACTCACGAGAACTGGTTAAAATAGTTCCCAAGTGATATTGATGTATTTTTCATTTTTTAAACTTTTTTCTACGTTGCCAAAAATTGGTGACTACGCAATTACGATACATAGTAGCAGGGACGCTGGGATCATAAAAAATTATACGCAAAATATCATTCTCTTATTCATTGTACCATGAATGTATTTGTTATTGAAGATGAAAATTATTATATAGTCGTATAATTTACTTGTTTTACCTTTGCGGCCTCATTACGGAGATATACAGATATGGAAAGAATATATTTAGACAATGCCGCCACTACGGCACTTGATAAAGAGGTGTTAGATACAATGTTGCCATACATGACCACGCATTTTGGCAACCCTTCCTCTATCTATTCTTATGGACGAGAAACTCGTTTAGCAGTAGAAAATGCTCGAAAATCTGTTGCTAAACTACTGAATGCCCATCCGGGAGAAATATTTTTCACCAGTGGTGGTACCGAAAGTAACAACACTGCCATTCTTTCTTGTATTCGCGATTTAGGATGTTCGCACATTATCACTTCATCTATCGAGCATCACGCTATTTTACATACCGTAAACCACTATACTTGTGGCGACATTACAACCAGCTTTGTAAAATTGCTTCCAAATGGCCATGTAGATCTACATGATTTGGAAGAGCATTTAGCTTCATCTAAAAAAAAGTGCTTGGTAACATTAATGCACGGGAACAACGAAATAGGCAACTTGCTAAGTATTAACGCTGTAAGTTCGCTGTGCCAAAAATACAACGCACTTTTTCACTCAGATTGTGTGCAAACTGTAGGTCATTACCCCATCGATCTTAGCAATATTCATGTTGATTTTATTTCGGCATCGGGACACAAATTTCATGGACCAAAAGGAACTGGTATTTTGTATGTGCGCAGAGATATTCAATCTAAACCAATGATACATGGTGGCGGTCAGGAGCGAAATATGCGTGCTGGCACTGAAAACGTTTACGGAATTGTTGGGTTTGCAAAAGCACTGGAGTTAGCAATGTCCAATTTCGAAAAAGACTCCACTTATATCCGCTCACTCAAAAACTATATGATAGAAGGGTTGCAGGCAAATATTCCAGATATTACCTTCAATGGTGATTTTAATGGCAGCTCCTTATACACAGTGCTGAACGCTTCTTTCCCCATTTCAGAAAAATCGGAAATGCTTTTGTTCAATCTCGATATTAATAATATCTGTGTGTCGGGTGGCAGTGCCTGTAGCAGCGGAGCCAACCAAGGCTCACACGTAATTAATGCCATCAATAACGATCCATACAGTACTGCCATTCGTTTTTCGTTTAGCAAATACAATAAAAAAGAAGAAATTGATCAGACAATAGCAAAAATGAAGGAATTAATATAATTTTTTGATTTAGATCATCTTTCTGCTAACCAAATTTTAGGTGTTGGCCTTGTAACCCTTGCTGATCTTGCATTTGACAAATTTGTTGATTTATTATCCACATCTGTGCATATTTATCATTAGGAATCTTTCCTGAGTTGGATAATTTCGCTATATACTGTTTCCCATTCATCAACTAATTAAAACGATTCAAGATGGCAACTAAGCAAGCTACCCAGCAAGGCCTTCTATTCTCCAGAAAGTTTACAAAAGATAATTGTAGCCCTTTCGATATGTTTGAATACGACTATCGCACTTCCGTTATAAAAAACCCTACCGGCGAAGTAGTATTTCTATTAGATAACGTAGAAGTTCCTAAACAATGGAGCCAGATAGCTACCGACATATTAGCACAAAAATATTTCAGAAAAGCGGGTGTCCCTCAAGCAGATGGTAGCACCGGCCGTGAAACCAGCGTCAAGCAGGTTGCCCATCGTCTGGCATTTTGCTGGCGTATGTGGGGCGAGCGAAATGGCTATTTCGCCAGCCTCAAAGATGCTCAAATTTTTTATGACGAATTGGTGTATTCCATATTGAATCAATCTTGTGCGCCTAATAGCCCACAATGGTTTAATACAGGATTGCATGAGGTTTATGGCATTACAGGCAAACCACAAGGGCATTATTACGTAGATCAAAACGATGGACAACTAAAAAAATCTACCTCGGCTTACGAACGACCTCAGCCTCATGCTTGTTTTATTTTAAGCGTAGATGATGATTTGGTGAGCGAAGGTGGTATTATGGACTTGTGGGTAAGGGAAGCTCGCATTTTCAAATATGGCAGTGGTGTCGGCACCAACTTTAGCAGCATTCGTGGCGAAGGAGAAAAACTAAGTGGTGGCGGTACATCCAGTGGCTTAATGAGCTTTTTAAAAATTGGAGATCGTGCAGCAGGGGCCATTAAAAGCGGAGGCACCACCAGGCGTGCGGCGAAAATGGTTTGTCTCGATTTAGATCATCCGGAGATCGAAGAATTTGTTAGTTGGAAAGTGCAGGAAGAAGATAAAGTGGCGGCTTTGATTGCAGCCGGGTACCCTAGCGACTATGAGGGCGAAGCCTATAAAACAGTAAGTGGGCAGAACAGCAATAACTCCGTTCGCATTCCCAATTCATTTTTTAAAGCATTAGCCGAAGATGGCAATTGGGATTTGAAAGCCCGAAGCGATGGGCGCATTATGAAAACCATCAAAGCCAAAAAACTTTGGGAACAGATCAACTATGCAGCTTGGCGTTGTGCCGATCCGGGTACGCAGTATGATACTACGATCAATGAATGGCATACTTGCCCCGAAGGCGGTTCCATTCGTGCCAGCAATCCTTGCAGTGAGTATATGTTTTTGGACAATACGGCCTGTAACCTGGCTTCAGTAAACCTTCGGAAATTTTTCGATGAGCAACAAAACAGATTTGATGTAGAAGGGTTTGAATATACCTGCCGCCTGTGGACGACTGTGCTAGAAATTTCAGTTTTGATGGCTCAGTTCCCGTCAAAAGAAGTAGCGCAGTTGAGTTATGATTATCGCACGCTAGGTTTGGGCTATGCCAATTTGGGAAGTATGCTGATGGTAAGTGGCATTCCATACGATAGTGATGCCGCCCGTGGTATTGCAGGTGCTATTACCGCTATTATGACGGGGGTGGCATACTCTACTTCTGCAGAAATGGCCAATCAATTAGGGACGTTTGCCCGGTATGACGACAATAAAAAGCATATGATGCGTGTTATGCACAACCACCGTGCAGCGGTTTATGATGCTGTAGATGCCTACGAAGGATTACAGATTAAGCCACAGGGAATCAATGCCGCTCATTGTCCGGATTATTTGTTAAAAGCCGCAACCCGCGCCTGGGACAATGCGGTACAAATGGGAGCTAAATACGGTTATCGCAATGCTCAAACTACAGTAATTGCACCCACCGGAACCATAGGTTTATTGATGGATTGTGATACTACTGGTGTAGAACCCGATTTTGCTTTGGTGAAATTTAAAAAGCTTAGCGGCGGTGGGTACTTTAAAATTATCAATCAAAGTGTACCACAGGCATTGCGTACTTTGAAATATTCCGAAACGCAAATTGAAGAGATCGTAAACTATGCAAAAGGGCATGCTACATTAAAAGGAGCACCCTACATCAACGAAGAAAGCCTTTTTGCAAAAGGGTTTACAAATGAGGACATCGCCAAATTGAATGCCTCTATGGCTACCGCTTTTGAAATTGGTTTTTCATTTAATGTATTCACATTAGGCGAAGCGTGCTTGCAACGATTAGGGTTTAAATCTGACGCATATAATGATTTTAGCTGGAGCATGTTAGAAGCATTAGGTTTTACAGAAGATCAGATCCATGCTGCCAATGTTTACGTTTGCGGAACCATGACGGTGGAAGGTGCACCGCATTTGAAAGAGGCTCACTTGCCCGTGTTTGATTGTGCCAATAAATGCGGTGCAACTGGCGAAAGATATATTCATGCACACGGCCATATCCGTATGATGGCGGCAGCACAACCATTCCTTAGTGGTGCTATAAGCAAAACTATCAACCTTCCCAACGAGGCCGTGATAGAAGAAATCGCAGATGCCTATCAATTGAGCTGGGAGTTAGGTCTAAAAGCTTGTGCCTTGTACCGTGATGGTTCCAAACTAAGCCAACCGCTAAGCACTAAAAGTGATAATAAAAAGAAAAGTGATGCTAATGCTGAAGAAGAAGCAACCGACCCATTAGTTGCTGAAAGCAACATTGTAGATCTAGGAAAGCTTACCATTGAGGAATTGTTAGAAGAAGTAAATAAACGTGTTCAAAACAGTGCAGATACAAGACTGAAACGCCAATTAGCTATGATTGTAGAACGGCGTACTTTGCCTGCTAAACGGCGAGGATTTACTCAAAAGGCAAAGATCAACGGGCAAACACTTTTCCTTAGAACCGGCGAATATAGCGATGGTACATTGGGCGAAATTTTCATAGATATGGCTAAGGAAGGTGCTACTATGCGTAGTATGCTAAACTGTTTTGCTATTGCTGTTTCTATTGGTTTGCAATACGGTGTTCCATTAGAGGAATTTGTGGAGAAGTTTGTCTTTACTCGTTTTGAACCGGCAGGCATGGTACAGCATCCCAATATAAAATCTACCACTTCGATTATTGATTTTATGTTCCGTGCTTTAGCCTATGACTATTTGGGGCGTACAGATCTGGTGCATGTAATAGACAAAGCTGAAGTTGCATTACCTGATGACGAAGATGAAAAATGGGATGAAAACACTCCAACGATTGGAGATCGGGTACATGAAGTGAGTAATATAAGGGTAGTTGGAGCATTGTCTAAAACAACAGAACCTACACTGTTCTCTAGCGATAGTTTAAGTGCAGCTAATGTCGCTGCTAAGAATATGCAATCCGATGCGCCGGCCTGTAACGTGTGTGGACATATTACCATCAGAAGCGGCACTTGTTACAAATGCCTGAACTGTGGCAATAGTCTGGGATGTAGCTAATCTTTTTAAAATGGGTTCGTAGTAAATTTTAAAAGTCGCTTGCAAAAGTGGCTTTTATTTTTCCTGTACTATATATTGGGGGTCATCCAAAACATCTACCTCGATGATTTCCGAAGCGTTGTTGAGTAGTTGTCTGCAATCCGAGCTTAGGTGTCGGAGCTTTACAGATTTGCCCAAATCTGCATATCGTTTAGTAATTTTATTTAGCGCATCGATAGCACTCATATCGCAAATTCTACTCTCTTTAAAATCGATTAGGACTATTTTCGGATCATTTTGAATATCAAACTTTTCTGAAAATGCAGTGGTAGAGCCAAAGAATAATGGCCCATATATTTCGTAGTGCTTTACGCCGTTGGCATCAATGTGTTTTCTGGCTCTAATGCGTTTCGCACTTTCCCAAGCAAAGACCAAAGCGGCAATAATCACTCCTATTAAAACGGCCAAAGCAAGATTGTGCAGCCAAACCGTAATGATGGTTACCAATGCGCAAACGATGATATCGGCTTTGGGCATTTTGTTGACGATGCGCAGGCTGCTCCATTCAAAAGTACCAATAGCTACCATAACCATTACACCTACCAGTGCTGCCATTGGCAATCGACCAATTATGGGTGCCCCAAACAATATGATTATCAAAATAGTAATTGCGCCAACGATTGCCGAAAGCCTAGCTCTGGCTCCTGCCGAAAGGTTTACAAATGTTTGCGCAATCATAGGACAACCACCCATACCGGAGAAAAGCCCGTTTAAGATATTGGCTGTTCCTTGGGCCATACATTCCCGGTGGCTATTGCCTTTGGTTGAAGTTATTTCATCTACCAGGTTTAACGTAAGTAGGCCTTCTGTAAGACCTACACAAGCCATCACCAGTGCATAAGGAAAAATAATTTGTAGCGTTTCGAAAGACAATGGAATGACAGGAATATGAAACGGAGGAAACCCTCCTGCAATAGAAGCAATATCCGATACAGTTTTTGTTTTTATTCCTAACAACTCTACGATTCCAAAAACAAGAAGAATGGCTACCAATGAAGATGGAATTGCTTTACTGATTTTTGGAAAAAAAATGACGATAGCTATGGTTAAGAGCACTAACCCAATCATCATATAAAGGGTAGATCCTGTTAACCAGGCTTCGGTACCTGTAATTTTGAACTGTGTTAGCTGCGACATAAAGATGATGACGGCCAGCCCATTTACAAAACCATACATTACGGACTGAGGTACCAGTCGGATGAATTTTCCGAGTTTAAAAATCCCAATCAGTAACTGAATGACTCCTGCTAAGGCTACAGCAGCAAATACATATTCTATGCCATTGGATTTCATTAAAGCAATGAGCGTAACAACTGTAGCACCAGCACCGCCCGATACTAGTCCAGGCCTTCCTCCAAGAATGGCAGTTACTAAACCCATGATAAAGGCAGCGTACAAACCAGTAAGCGGGTTGAATCCTGCTAGTATTGCAAAGGATAGCGATTCCGGAATCATAGTCATGGCTACCGTTAACCCAGCCAGAATTTCCGTTCTGTAGTTTACTTTTTGAGAAAAATCGAAAAGTTTGATAATGGGAGTCATCATATAGAAAACTACAAAGATAGGTGTTGGCGATTTTGGAACAGGTTGGAACATCCCTCAACCTGTTTGTATTGAAGTGAACAAATACAAATTTGTTTGACCTAAGTTAGAGATAAGAATCTTCAAAAAAATTGAAAATGGCCATAAGAATACTGAATATACAAAAGGATAATTATTTACGTTATTCCCAATGAGCATTGATATGGTTCGCAAAGAAAAAAGCATCGTGTTTGCCGCTTCTGAATTGGAATTACCCAAGTCTTTGGCTTAAACGCGATGCCTTTAATAGCTTCGGCATTGTCTTGTAGAGTAGATACTGGGCTTTTAAGTAAACATATGCTATGCGAAGTTAAAAACCCGTCAACCTACAGAACAACTGGCAAGGCTTCCGCTAAAGTTTTGCTTCTGTATGACCCAACTTAAACTTCCATTTTTCGATAGGCGTAGCATATTTATAACGCCACTACTTTCGATGTTTAGAAACTTATTTTGGTACAAATTCAGCATTGTGTAGTTTCCTCATTTTTGTAATACACTAAGTCCATACTTTCCTCAGACATTGCTGCATGATTTAAGATTGTCCAAAGATGGTACATATTTAAAAGAAACTACCACTTGCACTTTTCAAATTAAATGCCAACCCTGTGAAGAATTGAATTTTCCTTGTTCTTGTGCATGATGAAGATACATTTTACAACATGCGATTTCCAAAAAACTAAGCCACTTTATACACACCACTTATAAACAGAATTATGCACATACTACAATATACTTCCACATCGCTCCATAAAAAAACCGGGATTATTGCCCCGGTTTTTTTTACATCGTCAAAATATATTGTATTAATTAGGTTTATATGCCGTAACCACTTCCGATTCCGAGCGTTTGCCATTTATATCTACTTGCACAATTTTTACAAACAACTTTCCTACGTTTTCTACATCTATTTGCCCATTGCTTTTAGTACACGATGTAGCCATCAATCCGACACCCATTACCACCATCACTGCCAGTAGCATTTTGTTTTTCCGATTCATAAATAACAATAAAAAGCTTAACGATAGCAGAGATAACCCTAATAAGCCCACGCCATCGTTAATGGATTTAGAAAAGTCGTATTGAATTGTTTTGTCTGAATTGCCATTTATTGCTTTTGTATCTACACTGCCAATTTTAGTAAAACTATTGCCATCTTTAGAAACCTCAATATCAAAATGTGAATTGTTGGTTTCTGCAAATGTGCTCCAGTTTACAACCAAAGAGTTATTATCCAATTGTGCATTAATTGAACCAAACGTAACAGGCAGAACTGTAGTGTTTGGAAAATAATTGGTTGTAAGGTCTGCCACATTAGCTGCATTTAAAGCACTACTGGGTCCCTTTATAATTACTTTCCCGTTTTGAACCCCACTATTGATATAGTAGATTCCACCATCGCCTGTATTGCTTTGTACTGCCACATAAAAAGTTCCTGTTGAAGATAAAGCAAGCCCTACCACTGGGCTATTGAAATTTCCCCCAGTTTCATTCAATACAACATATTTGGTAACAATATTAGTAACATGAGATGCTGAAGGACTGGCAGTAGCTACATTCAAAGTAGCTGCGGGTAAATAATAAATAGAGGCTGCCCCAGGAGACCCGTCTTCATTTACCAGTATGTACATACTGCCATTCCCGTCCAATACGAGATCACCATTGTTAAAATTAGGTGCTTTTGCCACACCATCTAAGGTGATAGTGCCCAATTTCTGAAAATCGCTGGCCGTACCGTCATTATAGGATTTAAACCTAGACAAATATATTTCGCCATCCAGATCCTGTGTTTGAATCATATAAGCCCAACCATCAGCTGCTATGCCCAATCTTCTAAAAAACACATTATTAGTACTGGCTCCATTCATGTCCCATATTGATCCAGGAGCAGTGGGACTTTGGGGTGTACCTGCAGTAGGTGCCGTAGGAAAATCAGGATGGGGGTAGGCAGGAATAGAACGCACCACAAACTCTCCTTGGTTATTGGCTTGTTGTTCAATGTAATATAAATATTTTCCATTTGCCGACATTGCCATTGCTGCAGAAAGTGTCGTATTATCTCCGGTGGCATAAGTAGTTACGGTACCGCCTGTGGCATTTGAAGGGTTGATTCCCGAAACTTTGGTTATACCCGCAGAGCCTCCAGACGGAACAAAGTTGTTAATCAAAAAAAGATTGTCTTGTCCTAAAACAAGTAAAGAGCTGCTAATAAATATAGCAAACAATAGTGGTAGCTTCATAGTATTAAGTTTAAGTATTAAAAAAAAATTGTAGAGAGCGATTCTTCTTAGTAAAAAAAATATTGATCATTTTTCGCCAGCAAAACTCCAAAGGGCCATAGCTATTTTTACTGAGCCAAAATTTAGAGAGCAGTATATTCAACAAAATCAATGCTGTATAAACCAAAACAATTTCGTAACTGGATAAAATTCCTGCAAAATAAAACCCAAACGGCGCAAACAAAACGCCTCCTATTAAGGTAGAAAACACATAATTTGTAAGGCTCATTCTACCATAATATTTCAATAATTTAAAGCCCCTTTTAATCAATCGGTCGTAAACCTTAATGAATATAAAGATATAAAAGAAAGCTAATCCCAAATTCATCCAGTTAAAGAAAACTGTAAATAAATATTTTTGATATTGCCCTCCATTTTTCTCAAGAAAGATGGCAGCCTGATAGGTTAAAACAAAAAACAATATGGGGGTCAGAATATACTTCAAACCTAATTGCCTGTTAGAAAGTAAATTTACCGCCACACCACTCTTCCCAGAATAGTACCCAAACAGCATTAATCCAATAGTTTGTGTCATCCTGCCAGTCTCTAATGACCATAGAATACCAGCCAGTTGCCCCTTTGTAACATTGACCCACATGTTTTGCAATACCAACTTGCTTGTTGCTACTAATGACATATCGACTTTTAAGTCTTTAGATACAATCTGTATCTTTTCAAACAACTGGCGAAGGGCTGGAAAAATGATTTGCCCCCATTCCAAAGGCTGGAGTAAAAAAAGTATAGCTAAAACCAATAACCATTGTAGGGGCAAATTAATTGCAACCACCACCATTAACCCTGCAATTACATATAGACCTAAAATATCGCCACTTGGAAAAAAACAGGAATTAATACAAGCAAATATGCCCAAAACTAACAGCCGAATGATTAGATATTTTGAAGATTGATTTGCCGGAATTGTCCTTTGTACTAAAAAAAGAGACAGCCCAAATAAAAGAGCAAAAATGGGATACACCGTTCCATAAAGTAAATGGTAGCTTATGGACTCAAAGAATTTGTCTGCATTTTTTAACAAATCATTTTCAGCATATACCCATTCCGTATTGTAGTTAAATCTCGTAAGAAAATGTCGTAAAGTGATACCCAGTAGTGCGGCACCTCTTAACGCATCTAATACTTCAATTCTATTATCTATATTTGCTTTTAGCTTAAGCATTGTAGCGTACAGTAAGTGTGTTTAGAGCGAATGAAAGTCTTTCATAAAGGAACATTAAAAACTAAATTACAAAAAATATTTTCGATGAATGGCTGTTTTTTTTCGATGAATGACTGTTTTTTTTCGACAAATTGCAAATTTTTATTAGATTAAATGATTACTTTTTTCGATGAATGGCTGATTTTTTTAGATAAAACAGGTATATTTTTAGATAAACTATGATTAAATTAATAGCAATCGATTTAGACGGGTCTTTGCTTTCAGATAATAAGCAATTACCTGCAGATTTTTGGGAAGTTGCAAATGAGCTGTTTAAAAGAGGCATAACGGTGGCTATTGCCAGTGGGCGGCCACTTCAAAATATTGCAACCGTTTTTGATCGCATCAAAAACCAACTGTATTTTGCGAGCGACAATGGTAGCTTTTTGGTACACGGTGGTGAAGAATTGCTGGTAAGCCAACTAAGCCTACCTTCTATTCAAGAATTGATAGCAATTTCTCGACCAATTCCCGATGCGTATCCCGTGTTATGTGGCAAACACATAGCTTATGTAGAAAATACAGAAGATCGGTTCACCCAGCAAGCTTTAAAATATTATCAAGAATTTCAGGTAGTAACAGACCTATCATTAGTAAAGGATACAATCTTAAAAATTTCGTTATGCGACTTGAAAGGATCTGAAACTAATAGCTATCCCCACTACATGTCATTAGAAAATCAATATAAAGTTGCAGTATCTGGATCTATATGGCTCGACATTACCAACTTGGATGGCAGTAAGGGCAATGCTATAAAAGAAATTCAACGACGGCTACAAATTTCACCCGATGAAACATTAGTGTTTGGCGATTTTTTAAACGATATTGATATGATTCAAAATGCAGGATATGGTTATGCAATGAAGAATGCTCATCCTGAAATATTGAAAGCTGCTAAATACGTAACAGCATTGGACAATAACCATGGCGGTGTTACCGATACTATTAAAAAACTATTGAGCTTATAACGATTCCATTGGTATTGAAAATACAGAATGAGTACTATATTTTACTAACTAAATGAGTATCAAAATAACAAGAATTTGCATTTGCCTACAGACAACAGATGAATGGCTCAGTTTTCAAAAAGCATTTGCATGGCTCGTGGAATGCTTTGGCTATAGTCTATTTGCAAAGGTGGATAATGATTCATCCAATCTTCAAAAATTTCACTAAAGTTGCCGTTGATTTTATCCAACGTCATCACACCCATTTCATTTAAAGCTGCTGCATGCCAGCATTGCTCATACTGTCCTCGAATGGGAATGGACATTATTTTTTTACCCAAATGAATAGCTTCCGATGGGGTTTCAAAGCCCCCGCCCGTAATAATAGCGTGGCAGGTGATAAGACTTTTATTGAAGAACTGCTTATTTACAGGTATAAATTTTATATTGCCGGTTTCATTTATCTGCGTACTTTCTTTACTAAAAATTTCAAACCTCATCCCTTTGAACTGGGAAAAAATCTGCACTAACTGGGGTTCGCAGTATGACGGTAGGTAAACCGTAATATGCCCAAGATCCTTTACATCTGCTTCGATGATGTCCTTCTTTATAACTGGAGTAACGATAAATTCATCATAATTTTTAAAATGCAAGCCAATGTATCTGTTGGCTGTTGCATACTTTTTAAGTAGCCACTCTCCGGTTGTACTTCTACTTTCTGGACGTGGCACTTTGTTCGACTGGAAGCTAGCCTGATGACCAAAATTTACAGATGAGATTTTTTTGGCAGCACAAGCTTTAGCAGTGATATAGTCATAGTCGTTTATTACAAGATCGTACTTTTCAACTGGTAGTTGTGCTATTTCCCTTTTTAAAGCTACAGGATTTATTGTTTTTGCAATTTTCCAATAATCTAAAGCACCGTTGCAGGTATAATACAAACTAAGGCCGCGGCTGCGGTACGCAATGGGCGCATCCAACTTCAAATCACTGTTATCGCCGCTCAAAAAGATATCCACCTTGCCATATTGCTCCAAGTAAGGCAATAGCTCCATACTGCGGCTAATGTGTCCGTTGCCAGTAGCTTGTACTGCATAAAAAATATTCATACTTATTTGGTTAAAGAATGTAAATAAAAAGCAATCTTGCTAGTAAGTACTTCGGTTCTGGCAATTTGCCGAATGGGTTTTTCTACCTTCAATTCCGTTTCATCATACTTATATAAATGCCATTGGTCATTATAGTATTCCAACGATGTCATATTCTCCACCCAATCTCCTGAATTAAGATACTCCACCGATCCGTTTTCACTAGTGATTGTTCTTTTTTGTGGCTGATGAATGTGCCCACAGATTACTGTATCAAATTTCTTCTCAATAGCAATATTGGCAATCTTTTGCTCAAACTCATCTATCTTTATAAATCGCTTGTTAAACTGCTGCATAACGGTTTTGGACAACGAAAGTTTCTCTTTGCCAAACAACTTCATAATTCCATTGACCACTTTGTTAAACCCCAGCAAAACCGCATATCCACTGCTACCCAGCTTGCCCAAAAACTTAGCCTGATTACTGGTCGTTAGATCAAACACATCGCCATGAAAAATCCACGTTTTTTTTCCGTTTACCTCAATGGCAATTTTATCTGTAAGCAAAAAATTTCCCAGCTCCAAATCAGAATATCTTCTAAAAGCATCATCATGATTGCCGGTAATGTAAACCACGCGGGTACCCTGCGTAAGCTTATTGAATATTTCTTTAATTGCAGCAATATGTGCCTGTGGAAAATAGCGCTTGCTAAACTGCCAGCCATCTATAATATCTCCGTTCAAGATCAATAAACGGGTATCAATACTTTTCAGATAGGCTGCAAACTCATTTGCCCGGCTGGCATAAGTGCCCAAGTGCAGGTCAGACAATACAACTACTTCTACAATCCGTTTATTCATGGTTGGGAGTTTAGCAAAACTCAAACTCTGTTATAAACTAATTGTTACGATAGTATTATCGCTTTGTTATCAAATAGCCGAACTATGTTTTTTGATTTTTTTGCATATCCAATTGATCTTTATAATGAAGCAGGCAGCAGTACGCATAGCATCGAAATTGCCACGCTCGTTTTATCGTTCCGGTTATACTTCATCCTACTTATTCTTCCATTCAGAAAATCAATTATCGATCCTAAACCAATCCACATCCATAAAACCAGCATCGTTGATTTTTACATCACTTGTAATAAACAACCCTACCTTGGATCCAATCCATTTTCCGGGTGTAGCCTTAATAACACCGGCTTCCATAAATTTTTTACCATCCATACTATAGCTAAACGTGCAGGTTGTATCCTTACGAAACTGCATCCTCAAATAAATATCCTTTTGATTTAGCTTCACCAATTCCTTTTCAACTTCTTTTCCATTACGGTCGGCCTTTTCACAGGTCGTAAATACAATATAGTTGCCATCAGTTTTTCGTTTGATAGCAATGCTGCCGTAGTTCATAGCCATAGTGGTAAGGCCAGCCTTTTCTCCAGTAAATTTTTCACTTGGAGAAAATGTAATTTTAGCAGTAGCCTTAAACGCATCGTTAGGAAATTTTTGAAGCAAAACATGAGGCGTATTCCAAAGCGTTTGATCCTTTGCTACCGGATGTGCAAACATTCTAAGCATCCCCTTTTGAGAGTTCAAAAAACTCCAGGTGGCCTGAGGGTTTGCTTGCCATTGCCATTGTAAGCCCAATTTTAAGCTATTAAATTCATCCGACTCCGCAGGGTTTTCGTTGGGATAGGTTTTGCCCACATTCGGTTTTTTATATCTGAGAACGGGATTGCCAGTACCATCACCATCTTTGTCCTCGCCTATCACCGGCCAGTCGTTTATCCATTTCATGGGTTGCAAATGAACCACACGGCCAATGGCTTCCTTATCCTGAAAATGCAAAAACCAGTCTTCTCCAGTTTGAGTATTAACCCACGCTCCCTGATGAGGCCCATTCACAGACGTTTTCCCCTGATCCATTACCACCTTGCGCTCATAGGGCCCATAAATATTTTTGCTTCGCAATACTAACTGCCAGCCGGTAGCCACGCCGCCAGCCGGAGCAAACAAATAATAATACCCATTACGCTTGTACACTTTGGGCCCTTCAATGGTAGGATCCTGTTCATGCCCATCATACACCATAACACCATTGTCAATCACTTTTGTTCCGTCAACATTCATTTCCTTTATTACCAAAATACTCTTGATGCCGGCACGGCTTCCTGCATAGGCATGTGATAAATAAACTTTGCCATCTTCATCCCATAATGGGCAGGGATCAATTAAACCTAAACCGGCTTCTACCAAAACAGGATCGCTCCATGTGCCGGTAATATTTTTAGTTTTGATTACATAAATACCGAAATCAGGATCAGGATAATAAATATAAAATTCGTCATTGTGATAACGAATAGCGGGTGCCCACACCCCATTGCCATGCTGGTTTTTGCCGAACACTTCTAACGGAACTTGACGCTGCAGTGCATGCCCTATAATTTTCCAATTTACCAAATCTTTTGAATGTAAAATAGGCAACCCCGGCACCTGATCAAAACTGGAGGCAATCATATAAAAATCATCCCCCACACGAATAGCATCTGGATCGGAATAGTCGGCATTTACAACAGGATTCTTATAAGTGCCATCACCATTGTCAGGATTCCAAACCTGCGACAGATAAGGCTTTTGAGTATTAGCAATCAACCCAATCAACAATGTAGCTATTACAATAAAACTTCCTTTCATTTGCTTACTTTTATGTTTTTACTGTTAGATGAAACTTGCCAAAAATCATTCATTGAGCATGAATGCTTTTATTGCTCATTTCACCGGGATATTATTTTTACTTTTTGTTAATCGTAGTATCTTCTTTGTGCAAAATCAGAAAAATAGGATCATCACGGTTATCAGTGCAAACCTTTATATCTATCCTTATATTTCTGTATTAAGCACAGCGTGTAGCTTCTCAAAACGAAGTTTGATTTAATATTCTGTATCATTTTTTGCAGGCCATAAAAAAGGGATTAAAGTTGTTTGTTTAAACCAATTCTTTTCTCCTAATAAATCGGCATTAGAAGAAGCGAATATATTTTCAGGCGTGTACAAAGCAGCTTCTTTGTCGCTAAGTTGCTTTGCCCAAACTACCCTACCCGTTGGATTAGCGCCAGCACCTTTAGATTTATACTCTGCATAAAAAACCGTCTTTTCATTTGCTGCACTGCCCCAATTATTCCAACCTTCTGCCACAATTTGATGGGGTAAATCGCAACGCACAAACACAGTTTTGGCATGTGCCCGCCAAGGGCGTCCCAGATATACTTTTGCTGCTTCATTGCTGGCCAGTATTTTACAATCCAAAAACACGTAACCGAATTTCTTACCAGGTGTTGTGCTGGCGGCAGTGATATAGGAGTTTGTCTTTTCTTTGATTTCACAGTTTTGAAATACAGCAGTTGCTGGACCAAAAATAAAATCGGTAGTGCCTTCTATATAACAATCAATAAACAATTGCCTGGAAGTTTCGCCCGCTGTAAAAATGGTATCTTGATCGCCCAAAAATTTACAGTTTATGAACAAAGCCTTATCCGCATCCACATACAAAGCCACCGCCTGGCCCACGCGGCCAGCATTATTGGCAAAAGTAATGCTCTGCGCTTTAAACCTATTTCCCGAAATCTTCGCTGTGTAGGACGTAAAAGTGGTGAGCTTCCCCCTCCCTGAATAGTCGTTAAATACAATGGTCGTACTATCCACATTTTGTCCAATAAAAGTAACATCGGTATTGTTAGCCGGCAGTTCTATCTTTTCATTGTACACCCCATTTTTTATATACAGCGTGATAGGCGCCAACGGATACACTCGCATGGCATCTACGGCATCCTGAATAAACTTATAATCGCCACTACCATCTTTGGCAACTGTAAATGTATATTTATATTTATCAGGGTTAGCAGTTTGCGCACTGAGCAAATTGGTTAGCATCAACAGTATAATCATAATAATGAATCCAGCTACATTGCTACTATTACGCTGTCTTGCGTCGCACTCTTGTACTATCTGTTCTCTATTCTGCATTATCATTAATTTTTTACAATAAAGACCTTAGCTAAAAACTCATCTATTAAAATTACCGTTTTAGAAAACCACGGTTCAAATAAACAAAACGCATGTGGGCTGTTGTCGAAAGTGTGTACCTCACTCAAAACACCTCGTTGATTCAATATTTTAATATAATCATCCCTACCGGCATGCATACGCTCTACCGAACTATTTAAAAACAATACGGGTGGGCTAAATGCGGCATAGCTCAATGGAGATGCAGAAGCCCAAAGTACCGGATTTTCTTTTGGTGTATATCCCAACCAATATGCCGAAGCGCCTACTTTTTCAGGCGCCTTCTGCTCGCTGCTTTCTGGATGTACAAAGGACAATGTTCCGTCAATATCAATGATGGACTGAACCTTTGTACTAACTCCAGCCTTATTATCATAGTTCTCAAATGCAGGCATATCGCCAGTACAACCCACCAGTGCTGCCAGTTGTCCTCCGGCCGAAAATCCTGCCACAACAATTTTTGCCGTATCCACACCAAATTTCTTGGCATGTTGTCGTACCCATTTTATCGATTCTTTAATATCATAAACCGCTGCCGGATAATAGGCTTCTGTAGAAAGCCTATACTCAGGCGCAAAACAAGCATAGCCCCTTGCAGCCAGAGCTTGAGCCAGCGCATAATGCTGCGCACGATTACCAGAACGCCATCCGCCACCATGCATTATTATTATAGCAATGCCATTACCCTTGTCTTTTACAGGAAAGAACGCATCCATCAAGAGTTTTCTTTTCTCTATTTGGCGATAGGTAATATTTCTACGTTCCGATACATCCTTTGATAAGGGCACCTCCGGAAGTTCTATTTCCGGATGATATTTTTTTTCTTTTGCAAATGCTATTGCAGTAGTATATGAAGTATCGAGAATGCCGGTAAGCCCTTCTTTTGCCTGACTGTAACAGCACTCAAATGGTATCCATACCAACAGTGAGAATATGACTATTGCTTTTTGCATCAACTATCTAATTTACTGAAGCATTCACTGTATTTTTTGCTAACTCAGGTAGCTGTTCTCTAATTCCTTTTAAAACCATCTGTGCTACCAGTCTTGCTCCTAGTTCGTTAAAATGTGTATCGTCTGTTTTCCCCTTTGGGTAATTAGGATGCTCGCCGGGTTGCAGATGGAGAAACAAAAGCTTGGAAGTTTCTACCCCCATCTGTTGGTATAAAGCTTGCGCTTGTTTATCTAAATCAATTAGGGGTGTCTTTTTTTCATTTGCTACATCTCTCACAATTTGTGCATACACATCATGCGTGCCTTCAACCTTACCAGCGCTGTCAAATTTCCGTCGTGCTACAGGAGTTAGCAAAACCGGTATTGCTTTTTTTGCTCTGGCTTCAGTAACAAAGCGAATCAAGTTATTTTTAAACTCCCTCTCGGTCGTTGCACTTTTTTTAGTAGAAACTTCATCATTATGACCAAACTGAATACAAACATAATCGCCTTCGGTGGCATCATCTGTTATCTTTTTCCATAGCCCTTCATTGATGAACGATTTGGTACTACGTCCGTTCTTTGCCAGATTCACTACTTGCACGGTACTATCCCAAAAATACACAAAGGGCATCCCCCATCCGGTTTCAGGGAAAGTTTTATTATCCTTGATGGCACAGGTAGAATCTCCGGCCAGAAAAATTTTTGTCTTCTTCTTGTTTAAAGAAACGAAAGATAAGAACACCACAACGGGAAGCAAATAAAATAGCGACTTCATAATTTAAAATTTTACTAAACTGTTTATATACACTTCAACATTCGTATAGTTTTTATCCAACGTAAAAAGTGCTGCATCCTTAGCATCTTTTGGATTGAGTTGATGTTTTAGTTCCCATTCATCGGGTATGCCATCTTTATCTGTATCCAACATCGGTTCACTTTGTTTTAAATACGGCCAGGCATTGACCGTTTTATCATACGTTGTTCCATGCGAATATCCGCCTTGAACATCAATATACTGTCCTGTTCTGTTCTTTACGTCTGCAATGATTCTTTCATCTAAAGTATCACGTTGTGGTAAAACAGCCCCTGCATTTTGCAACACCCCATTGTAAGCATCCGTGGCAGACTGCAATGAAATATTTATAACATCAAAAGGACTATCCGATACCGCCATTTTCTTATCTTCTTCAGTAGTTCCTTTGTCTAATTGAATGCCTAACCAATTGTTTTTCGTTACCTCCTTAAAGCCGTCTATATAATTTCCGTTGACATAGAATTTTCCAAAAGGATCTTGCTTATTCTTTCCTTTGCTTGGGTTTACTATACGATAAGAGACAGAAGGTTTCGTATTCGGCCCATATTTGTAGTAATTATTTACAATATTATAGTTTCCATTTTCTCCCCCATAAAAGCGTACTCCATTAAACCGGGGGTTGCGGCTAGCACAATGAGCAAATAAATTATGATGGCCAGAGAAGTGTGCCCCTCCCCAAATACCCCCATATCCATGATGCTCAAAATCCTTATCTCCTTCTTCAAAGTGATAGGAGTAGTTTAATGGTTCGCTAATAATGTTCCATTGTAATGTAGTGCTATCTCCTTTATAAATAGAACAGGCTTCATCTGTACTCCAACTCATACTGCAATGGTCGATGATGATATTTTTTCTACCTGATCCGCCAAATGCGTCATCAGCCCCTGCGCCATCAATCATTCCTTTGTTTTGATAACGGTCGCCCATTCTAAAACGCATAAATCTTACAATAATATTATCGCCGGAAAGGCTTACCGGATAATCGGCTACACAAATCCCTCCGCCAGGAGCGGTTTGCCCTGCAATTGTTACATCTCCTTTTATATTTAATTTTGATTGTAGATGAATGGTGCCTGAAACTGAAAAAACAATAGTGCGAGCACCCTTAGCATTGACAGCTTTTCGTAAGCTTCCTTCCCCATCATCATTCAGGTTAGAAACAATCAACACCTTGCCTCCACGTCCACCGGTGGTGTATTTACCAAAACCCTCTGCCCCCGGAAAGGCAATGGGTTTGTCTTGTACTGTTACAGCAGCTTTAGCAGCTGGCTGTTGAGATTTGCAAAGCATAAAACTTTGTAAAAAGCATACGCCAAAAAGACTGAACCAACTTTTATATGTCATTTGAAAAGTATTTACGTTTAAAAATTTATTTTATTTGTGATGGAGATACAAATATATAATCTCGACCCGGGGTTGTAGCAAAGTCATAAACTAAAGTTGGAGGGACTGAAATTCCTTTTAGTGTTGCATTTTCAGAAATTAACGCTTCTTTTATTTTATCGACATGATAAAATTCATTCTTATTCTCTCCAATCGCCGGCAACAATTTGGCAGTGCCGGATAGTTGTACACCTTTTGCAATACGAATGCGGCAATTACCACCCAGTGCAGATTTCACTATCAGTTTTGCAAGCTGTCCCTGTTTCCAATCAATATCTATTTCAAAACCACCTCTTGCTTTCAAGCCTTTAACGCTACCATTGGGCAAGGCATCAGGCAAGGCAGGCAGTATGTATATATACCCATCATAGCTCTGCAATAACATTTCCGCAATGCCAGAAGTACAACCAAAATTACCATCAATTTGAAAAGGTGGATGTGCATCTAGTAAATTAGGGTAAGTACCGCCGTTTTGTCCTTGTTGCTCTACCGGCGCAGGACTCAGTTGGTCTGTAATTAGCTTGTATGCCTGATTTCCCTCCAATAAACGTGCCCACCAATTCACTTTCCAACCCATAGACCAACCAGTGGATTTGTCCCCCCGATAGATCATAGAGTTTTTGGCAGCCTCCGTTAACACCGGAGTGCGGATGGGTGATATCTGACCGGCAGGAAACAATCCGTACAAATGTGAAATATGTCTGTGCTTATCGTTGGTTCGATCTAAATCCTGCAACCACTCCTGTAGTTGATTGTGTTGCCCTACCTGCATAGGAGGTAATTCTGCTAAAGCAGCCTGTACAGAATCAGACAAACGAATATCATTTTTTAGTACGTTGGCGGCGTTTATAAAATTATTGAAAACGTCAAAGACCAATTGATTATCCATTGTAGTACCCGCAGTAACACTCACATTTTTTAAATAAGCATTTTCGGGCGACATAGATGGAGAAACGACCAGCCATTTACCAGAAGGGTCTTTTTGCAATACATCCAAAAAAAACAATGCTGTCCCTTTTAATATGGGGTAGTATTCTGCTAAGAATTTTTTATCGCCTGTATATAAATAATGTTGCCATAAATGCTGCGTTAGCCAGGCACCGCCCATAGGCCACACCCCGTAAAAGCCACCATCCACAACGCCTGTAATTCGCCATAAGTCAGTATTGTGGTGCATGTTCCAACCACGGGCGTGGTACATTTGTTGTGCCGATTTTTTTCCTGTAACTGCCAAATCTTTCAACATTGAAAATAACGGTTCGTGCATTTCGGAAAGATTGGTAATTTCTGCCGGCCAATAATTCATTTCAGTATTAATGTTCACCGTGTACTTGCTATCCCAGGGTGGCAATAATTTATCGTTCCATATGCCTTGTAGGTTGGCAGGTTGTGTACCCGGTTGTGAAGAAGCAATTAACAAATAACGCCCAAACTGAAAATATAACACCACTAATTGTGGGTCAACCGCTTTAGAAAATTCCTTCACTCTAATATCGGTAGTTTTGAAAGCCTGAGCAGTAGTTCCTAAGTCAAGACTTACTCTTTTAAAATACTGCTGATACTTTTCGATGTGAGTATTTAGTGCTGTTGAATAGCTTTTAGACATTGCTTTCTTTATGGCTTCAGTTACTTTTATATCAGCATCTCCAGAAAGGTCATTATACTTTTTAAAATTAGTTGCAATGGATAAATAAACAATCACCTCATCTGCATTTTGGATCTCTAACTTATCTGTATGAGTAATCAATTTTCCACCTTTTGTAACAGGTTGTACGAGGCCTGTAAATTTTATTTTTCCTATTTTATTATCGGCAGAGCCGCTAATACCTGTAATAATTAATTGCTTCCCCTTTGTCTTTATTTCGTGTAGCTTTTGTGGACTATTTACATTGATAAAGAAATTCAAACTTCCCTTTTTGCTTGCCGTAAATTGCACTATAATTACATTATCAACAAGAGATGCAAATACCTCTCTTTTATACAAAATTCCGTTTACTTCATAAGAAATATTACTAACTGACTTTTCAATATCTAACGACCTTTGGTAATGTTGAACCCTCTCCTGTTTGGGAAAACTAAAAAAAACACTGCCCATGGTTTGATAGGGCATTCCATAGTTTATATCGGAAGGTGGTGTACGAGGAAAAGCACTGTTAGCAACGTGCTGAGCCTCTTCGTACCGGGCTTCATTTAACAGTCGTCGTATCTTTACAATACTGTCATACGTGTGATTGGGTACATTATTCCCAGATTCTCCGGCCCAAATAGTTTCCTCGTTTAATTGTAGCTGCTCTTGTGTAGTGCCACCAAAAACCATTGCTCCTAAACGGCCGTTTCCAATGGGTAATGCTTCGTTCCAGTTAGTGGCAGGTTTATCATACACCAACTTTAATTGCTGTGCCATTCCTATATTTGTTATACACAAAAACACCCAGCTATACACGAACTTACATAAAATAGATATCGCATTCATATCATATAATCATTTACAGGGTAAGCTATTTTAAAAAACTCACTTCACCGTAACAAACACCGCTTGTAAATCTTTATCGGCGGCACTACTTCCAATTAACAACTCGAAGTTCCCCGACTGCATCGTCATGGATTGGGATGGTTCGTGCCACCATTCTAATTGTTTAGGTAAAAGCTCAAACGATACCAGTTGGCCTGTCCCGGCCTTTATATTTACTCTTTTAAATGCCCTCAATGTTTTCAATGGTCCGTTCACATCGCCTTTCTTTCTCATATACACTTGCACTACCTCATCTCCATCTAAATTTCCGGTATTTTTAACCATCACCTTTAAATTTAAAGACTCGCCAACTTTTATACTCCTTTTTGGCAGAATAGGTGTACCGTAGTTAAAGCTGGTATAGCTTAACCCGTATCCAAAGGGAAACAGCGGCTTTGCTGACATATAGCGATAAGTACGGCCAGCCATGTCATAATTTTCAAAATCGGGCAACTGCATTACATTCTTATAAAAAGTAACCGGCAACTTACCCGCTGGATTGTATTTGCCAAACAACACATCCGCTACGGCTTGCCCACCAGACTGCCCCGGATACCAGGCTTGCAAGATAGCATCGCAAGTTTGCGTTTCAGGCTCAAGCCCAATCGGCGATCCGGAACAGTTTACCAGTAGCACTTTTTTCCCGGCATCGTGCAAGGCTTTTAAAAATTGTCTTTGTACCTGAGGAAGTTCAATATCTGTTCGATCTCCTTTTTTAAATCCCGGCAAATCCACCCCCATTTCTTCGCCTTCTAAGGACGGAGAAATACCGCCAACAAATACAACAACATCGGCATTTTTAACTTTGGCAACAGATTGCTGGACATCGATTTTCTTTTTATACCCAAAATCAAAATTCAATTGTGCATCGCCTCTGTTGTATGTAAAATCTATTTGAATATTGTATGACTTTCCCGCAACGGCTTTCATCACATATTCCATTTTGCGACTTCCGTGATTGGCTTTTGTTCCGCGCACTTCTTTACCATCTATTAGCAAACTAGCAATACCGTTCACATAAAATTCAAATTCAATTTCGCCCGATTCCTTCGGCGTTAACACCGTTTTGTAAGTTGCGGCGAAGTTGGTCAGGTTCACTCCGGGAGCAAAAACGGTAGCGCCCATTGTAGAAAAATTAAATGGAATAGAAATATGCGTATTAGTAATAGGCAAACCGGTTCGCTCTACATTATTCCAATACGATGCGCGAAAACCTTGCTTACCATCAACAAAGCATTGACTAAATACGCTTTCCATCAGTGTATTTTCTACCAACCCACATCCCTGCTCATAAATAACTTCACCATGATTTCCCAATGCGGATCGTATGCCTTCAAGAATCGTAATAGTTCTTAAAGGAGATCCGTTATAATTTCCCCACTGCATTACAGAATCATTCGCATTGGGACCCATTACTGCTACGGTTAAGCCTTCTGTTCGAAGTGGGAGTACTGCGTTCCTATTTTGTAGTAAGGTCATCGACTTTCGTGCCATCTCTAAAGACAATTTATCATGTGCTGTTGAAGCCACCACTGCATAGGGAATTTGCGCCCAGGGAACTTCGCTGATATTATCCATCTCGCCTAGTTGGAATCTTGCTAACAAAATTCTTCGTACAGCAACATCAATATCCTTTTCATCAATATACCCATTATGCACACTTTCTACCAAAGCTTTGTAGCTGGATCCACAATCTATATCGGTACCACTTTTAACAGCAACCGCCGATGCCGATGCTGCATCAGGGTGTGTAGCATGTGCATTGGTTTTATAAAAATCAGCAATCGCACCACAGTCCGCTACCACTATACCATCGAACTTCCATTTATCTCTCAAAATTCTAATTAATAACTGATTGCTTCCGCAGCAGGGTTCTCCTTCAAAACGGTTGTAGGCACACATCACTTCCCTCACGTTGCCTTCCTTAATAAGTGTTTCAAAAGCGGGTAAATACGTTTCGTACAAATCCCGAGGTTTAATATTTTTTGCATCAAATGAATGCCTGTTCCACTCGGGGCCAGAGTGTACTGCAAAATGTTTAGCACAAGCATGTATCTTGTTGTACTTTGTATCCGAAGGACCTTGCAATCCTTTTACTGCAGCCAATCCCATGAGGCTTGTCAGGTAAGGATCTTCGCCATAGGTTTCAATACCTCTGCCCCAACGTGGATCCCGATAGATATTAATCGTGGGCGTCCACATGGTTAATCCCTGATAACGACCATATTCTCCTCTCGAAGAAAAATAAGTATATTTAGCTCTGGCTTCGTCGGACACTGCATTAAAAACACCCAACACCGCCTTATCGTCAAAACTAGCAGCCATGCCAATGGGCTGTGGAAACACTGTAGCCAGCCCTGCTCTTGCCACTCCATGTAGTGCTTCGTTCCACCAGTTGTACTGGCCAATTCCTAATCTTTCAATAGGTTTTGACACGTCCTGCATTAGTGTGACTTTTTCTTCCAAGCTGAGCCTCCCCAATAAATCGCTTACCCGATCTTCAAAACTCAAAGCACTATTTCGATACGGTTCCTGAGCATTGACGCCAATACTGCACCCCCAACAAAAAAGTAATAGTATATAACCAATTCTCATTATTCTCGCCATTTCTTTAGACAAAATTTGAATTAAAAAAAATATCTCATCACTGCTTATGGATTAAACCTAAGTATGTTTTTTTATGATCCCAGCTTCAGCATTACTATGAATCGTAATTGCGTCGCATTCTTCAGCTTTTTGTTCCCTATTTAACCTATTCAAAAATGAAATGCGTTCTGTTATAGCTAAGAATAGAATTAACGGACCCTTCCCTTCTGCAAATTATTTTGCCTGATTTTCTATAATAGCTTTTACCAAGCTGTTCATATAAACTTCAATATTATCATAACCGGTACTCAAATCCCGTCCATTTGCATTGGCCACTTTGGGGTCCAATTTATTAGTAACCTCCCAGTCGTCTGGCATACCATCACCATCTGTATCTGTAAGCGCGGGCTTACTTAGCAACGATGGCCAACCTCCCACATCAGACTGCGTATCGATAATACCATTCTTACTTCCGTTGGATCCATCAACAGAAAATGTACCATTTTTCAGGTTGTCCAAAATTCTTATATCCACGGCATCTTTAACTAAAGAGGCGCCAACATATTGCAGTACCTGCTGGTAGGCCTTAGCCGCATCCACTGTAGCTACATTATTCTGAATAGCATGTGGAACTCCTACTCTCATTGTGTCCTTATCTATCTGCGGCACGGTTCCGTAGCTGCCATGAAACTGATTGTACACCCCATAAGTCCAATTGTCCGAAGTAGCATTATTATTTCCTTCTACTACGTTTCCGCTAACAAAAAACTTACCCCAAATATCGAACACTTCCGTGCCCGCTATTTTATTCTTATCAACAGAAAAAATTCTTCCCTGCTTAGTGGCATTGTTGTTAGCAATGGTTGCCGGCCCCAGTTTAAAATAATTATTTACTAAGTTCGCATTCATTGCTTCGCCACCATAGAAACTATTACTTCCCCAGTTGTAAATCACATTGTTTCTAATATCGGTTAAGTCGGTAAGCGCAAAAGCTTTACCCGCTTCTTCGCCCAATCGGGCATTTCGACTATCATGATGAGCCAGAAGATTATGATGAAAGGTTGCTCTTCTACCGCCCCAAATACCACCATAGCCATGTGCGCCTTTTCCATGTACCGAATTGCGCAGGCTTTCAGCTATAAGACACCATTGCACGGTAGTATTTTCATTGGCATAGATGGATACGCACTCATCGGTACTCCAACTCATGGAGCAATGATCTACCATAATATTTTTTCTAAATCTTGCCCCTAATGCGTCTCCTTCCTGTTGTGCGGCATCGCCCATTCTGAACCTTAAAAAACGGATGATGACATTATCAGCATCTATATAAACCGGATAATCCCTCAACGTGATTCCGTCTCCGGGTGCCGTTTGTCCGGCAATCGTCACATCATTATTCCTAATGCTCAATCCCGACCTCAATTGAATAGTTCCCGAAACTTCAAAGACTATAATTCGTTTGCCGGTTTGATTGATGGCTGCACGCAGACTACCAGCACCATTATCATTTAGGTTGGCAACCTTTATCACCACGCCGCCACGGCCGCCAGTAATATCTTTAGCAAAGCCTTCGGCACCGGGAAAAGCAATGGCCGTTTCTTGTATCGGCATCGGCTTTTCAGGAACTGAAGGATTGGGGGGATCTGGGTCTGGTTTGGTTGGAGTAGGCGTGCTTCCGCTTTTAGAACATGCCATAACAAACATAAATGAGTACAATAACAATGACGATAATATAAGATTCTTCATATTCAACTTTTTTTAGTTTGTTACAATCTGCACATTATCTGCAAGAAAACCCGGAACCCAGCTACCGAACATTTTTTCGTAGGTATATTGAGTAGCATCGGCATCCGTTAGTTGTTTCGACCAGGCAACACGACCGGCAACATTGGCTCCGGGCCCGGTTGTCTTATACTCTCCATAATAGGCTGTCTTTTCGTTGTCCGGATTGCTCCAATTGTGCCATCCTTCTGCCCGGATATGACTACCCATTTCGCAGGAAATATACACCACCTGGGCATCGGCTCTCCAAGGGCGTCCCAGGTAAACATTGGTGATACCGGCATCTGCAGTTAATCGACATTTGTTGAAAACATATCCATACGCCTCCCCGGCTGAAGTAGAAGCAGCCGTTATGTAACCTCCAGTTCTATTGCTATGAATTTGGCAACTATCAAAAAGGGTTCTCGATCCACCAAACATGAAGTCAACAGATCCTTCTATATAACAGTTCTTGATATATTGCCTCGTACCGTTGTGAGCATACCAGGTATCCTGATACCCTAAAAATCTACAATTAACAAATGCTGATGATAGCGCATCTATATAAATAGCGACAGCCTGACCAGCGTTCATTCCCGACGAATTGGCAAAAGTGATATTGTCGGCAACAAAATTAGTTCCCTTTACATAGAACGATCTCGAATCTGATGTACCATAGGTGCCACCGCCGGGTTTGGGTTTGCCGCTATAATTATCATAGGTAAGTATTGTTTTTTCTTTGCTTTGACCGATCAAGTATATATAAGGTTTGTTCTGATTGACCTCTATTATTTCCTTATACTCTCCATCTTTTATATAAATGTAATAATAAGATGTTCTGTTATCTGACACTGCATTAATAGCCGCCTGAACCGTTGTGTAATTTCCCGACCCATCTTTTGCCACCACCGCATCTGGTACTTTATCCACGAAAGACGAAGCTAATGTTAGAAAACTATATGTCTGGGATTTGGAAGTTCCTGATGGCGACTTCGCATTTATAGCACGTAGGCGTATGCTATAACCTGTACTGGGATCAAGATTCGAAAAAGTATATGAAGTTTCCTGAATCGTATCGGACTTTGCAATTACGGCAGTGGCAGAAAAAGCCTCTCCTTTCGACAATTCTACATAATATCCATCGGCACCTGCAACTGCCTGCCAACTTACTAATACTTTGTTGCTTTGTGGTTGTACATTTACTGATTCGGGTTTTTGTAGCTCTACATTTTTTTCAACATTTGCACCTGCATCCTTTTTACAAGCTACTATAAAAAAAAGACCAATACCTATGGCGAGTATCCTTTGTAGGTTTGCTAAAAATTTCATTTGCTAACTCTTTATATTTTAAATTAATAGGTTGAAAAAAATATTACCTCAACCATTTTGTATTTAGTAATTAAAATAGAGATCCGTTTTACTTACAAACCAGAGCTATACTTAGCATGTTGCAGCAAAATAAACTATCCGTATTTTCTACGGTTTCCTGTTTAATTGAGAGAATAATGTATTCTCCTTTCCGAATATGTATTTTTAAAATTGCTGATTTTTATTTTGCCTGATTTTCTGTAATAGTTTTTATCAGGCTATTCATATACACTTCAATATTGTCATATACACTACTCAAATCTCGTCCATTGGCATTGGCAATATTGGGATTGAGGCCATTAGCAGTTTCCCATGTATCGGGCATTCCATCACCATCGGTATCTGTTGGAGATGCCAACGAGCTAAGCACCGGCCAGCCACCTACATCTTTTTGTGTATCTATAATACCCCACAAAGCCGATATTGATCCTTTGTAAGTAGCCGTTCCCGTTCTCACTTCATTTGTAATTCTTGTATCTACTGCATCTCTTTTGTAAGAAGCACCAGCATAGCTTAGCACGGCTTCATAAGCCTGCTCAGCGGTATGGGAAGTAAGGGCTACACTCGCAAATGGCGTGGTTTTTCTTACCATTGCCTCTGTAATACCAGTATCGTAATCCACTCCACCACTCCAGTTGTTTGTAGTTACCGTTGCATTGCCGGCAACATAATTTCCATCAATATAAAAAGTACCGTACCCAACTTTATATGCAGACGGATCGGCGGCACCAGTGGTATTATCTTTAGATACTTGCATGATCCGTTTATTCTTGGTGTTGCCGGGCCCGGTTTATAATAATTGTTCACTATATTGTATTCTCCATTCTCTCCACCATAAGCACTGTTTCCGCTCCAGTTGTAGATAACGTTATTGCGGTAATCCACCTTATCAGGCCCAAACTGTCCAATCCCTGTTCCACTACCACTGCTATAGCGAAGACCACCATCAAAGCGGGGGTTGCGATTGGTATGATGAGCGATAAGATTGTGATGAAAGGTTGCCGGAGTACCACCCCATATTCCACCATAACCATGAGCCCCTTTGGAATGTCCAGAATTATTCATACTCTCTGTAATCATGCACCACTGCATCGTAAAATTCTTAGTATGGTAAAAAGAAGCGGTTTCATCTATTGCCCAACTCATGGAGCAATGATCTAATACTATATCCTGAATATCTCTACCCCAAAAGGCATCGCTTTCAATGGTTGTAACATAAGTGTCGCCTAACCGAAACCGAATAAAGCGAACTATTACGTTATTAGCAGCAATGTTCACCTCATGATCCTGAATACAAATACCATCGCCCGGAGCCGTTTGCCCGGCAATAGTTACATCTCCATTCTTTATTTGCAATTTGGATTTGAGTGCAATGTTGCCCGACACTTCGAACACTATGATCCGTTTGCCTGTTTGCTCAATCGCCGCTCTTAGGCTACCTGCGCCCGCATCATTGAGGTTTGTAACTTTAATTACCTTACCGCCACGACCACCAGTAGCTAACTTGCCCGAACCCTCTGCTCCCGGAAAGGCTAATGCCTCTTCAGGAATTATAGAACCAGATGTACTAAAGGATTGATACAACCCTTTTGAAGTTACGGAAAGATTATTCTTATCAACAGCTCGCAATCTTACAACATAATTTGTTTTAGCTTCCAGCCCCTTCAGTTCTATTGTGGTAACTCGCAAGGTATCGCTTTTAAAGAAAGGGCTGCCAAAGGTGGTGCCTTTTGCTACTTCCACCAGATACCCGTAAGCTCCTTCCACTGCAGCCCAGTTTAATTGAGCAGAAGTAGATTGGGGAGCAATTTGCAAATTGTCTGGCATAGAAAGTTCATTACTTTTACTCCCTCCCGGATTGTCATTTTTGGAACAAGACGTTGCTAAAACAATAATAGCAATAATTAAACTTGATAAACCGTAGGTGTATCTTATATTAAACATTCTAAAATATTTTATTATCAAAAAAATATCAAAAGTGCATCCCTAATGTTATGCACTTTTGAACAAGATTATGGTTTCCAACGTGGGTCGCCTGCTGTTTCCTTTCCTGGGAATCCATTATCCTTAATCAGGAAGTTGCCGGTGTCTGGACTTGTAAAGATATCAGCACTGGTTTTAGTGTACACTGTAGCCGTTGGATTAATAACAGAGGAACTGGTTCTCCATGCAAAATCGGACGTAACATAGTTGTTAGATGATGTAACAATAGTAGCGGCATTTACCCTGAACCCAAATATATCATACGCTGGCGGAGTCGCTGTTGATCCTTTAGCTCTTCCCAAAACAACATTAGTAAACTCAATACCGCCTTTTGGATAAAGGGCTGTACCATTATAATCTATAAGATAAGCACCAGCTAAGACTGTTGCATATAGCGTACTATTGCTTATAACAACTTTGCCATTCGAGTTGTTTTTATTGACCAACAATTTTTCTACATTAAATAATGTTGAATTGTTTACAGTGAAATTGTTTACGACAGCAGTAGCATCATCCACAGTTATAACACCATAGCCTCCTACATTATTGATGAAAGAATTTTCGATAGTAAACTGTCCGATTACAAAAGCACCCCTAAAGCGGGCAATACCGCGAAAATCATGTATAGTGCAGTTTTCAAATCGTAATTCATCAATATTTATTGAACCGCCATTGGGGTTGAAAAGATATTTAGCACCGGCATCATTTGAGTATAAGTCCAAATCAACAAATGCCAACTTTGCAATATTAGAATTGGCAACAAACCCAAAATTGCTAATACCAACCATTCCTAATCGAGCTTTTCCAGGCACCAATGGGTCTATACCGCTCATAATGGTTAAGGATTTTGACAAATTCAATGCAGTGCTTGGTTCGTAAGTACCACCTCTTTTTAGAATGATCGTACCACCGGAACTGATTGTATCTAAAACGGAAGAAAGGTTTACAGTTGTCGGATCAATATTTTGCAAATCGACAATTACTCCAGCCAATGATTCTTTAGTGGTATAAGTATTTGACCCTCTGAATCTGGTTCCGCTGTATAGTTCTACACGGTAAGCCGTCGATGCCTGCAATCCGCCAATCAGTAAATAAGCATTGGTTATATTAGTTGCAGACAATATGATTGTCGAAACAACTGCACTGGTTAAAGAATTGATCACTCTTACGGAGGTAACAGGGTCTCCTTCGTTTCTCCATTTAAACAGAATATTTGTCCAGCCCACATCTGAAGAACTTGGGGATACTACAATTGTAGGGAATCGAGGTGTTTTCATTGCGCCAAAGTCTGCTGGCCTAGAATCCTTTGCAGGTTCGGTTGGGTGTAATGCTGTTACTCTTATCTGATAAAGCTGTTCCCATAAAAGATCCTGAATAGATACGGCAGAAGTATCTACCACTTCTATCGTATTGGCAACTGTTTTGAAAGAATCAATACTTAAATCAACTCTGTATTTATTTGTTTCTTTACTTTTTTGCCAGGCAATATCAAGATAGTTCCCCACTGGAGAAGACAAAGACTTTAAAACTGGTCTGAAAAGACGGGGTGTATCTCCACTTAGTTCGGCTTCCCATTGTTTTTTGCAAGAACTGGCAAGCAGTAGCATACAACCCAATATGATAAACAAATGCTTTATTTGTATTCTATTTTTCATTCGTGTATTTTTTCAGTTAAAAATTGTATCCTTCATTTTTTAAAGATCCCATACTGCTACTAATAACAGACATATGCAACGGTAAGATATATGGTACTGGAGCATTACCTGTATCATCCTTATATCCTCTCCATGACCGTAAAATATAATCGGACGGTCCAGAAGTTGTATTGTTGTATAACCCGCGCATCCAAGTTACTCTGGTAAAGCCGTTTGGATTATCTCCTTTGTTGGGGCTATCTTTTAAAGGTGGCGCAATAGCAACCTTTCTAAAAATACCGCCATACCACTCAATAGTTTTATCAGCCTTCACCCTGTAATAAAGATAATCAGGTAAATAATCATAAGGCCCTGCACCATTGAATGTGTTTTCGCCCATCGCAGCAAGTTTTTGTTTTGTTTCAGCTATTTTCTTTCCAAACAAATTCCATCGAATAAGATCGTAATGGCGAATACATTCTCCTCCCAATTCCCATGCTCTTTCATTTACAATAGCATTGAAGAACGCTTCTTTGCCAGATGCTACATTGGCTACATAACTATCCACTTTTTCAGACCAGTTTGCACTATTAAAAGCTCTTTGGCGCACCGTTTTCAACATATTGATAGCTTCTGCAGTTGGTCCTCCGTTTAACTCATTTTCTGCCTCTGCCAACATGAGCATTACATCAGACAAGCGCATGATAGGCCAGTTTATGCCTGTGCCTTTTGCAGACGTAGGCCCTGATGGTGTTGGGATCAAGAGTCTGTTCCAATTAGCAATACCGATGCCTGTTATACCAACGGTAGCCTGAGTAAGCGTAGCATCATACTTGTAATAAGCCACGGTTTGAGCAAAGCGGGTATCTAATGTATCAAAACTATACGCATAGGAAGGGGTTAGCGGCTTGTAGGTAGAGCCGGTGTCATACTGATGCGTGCCTGCATCTACTGCCATTCCAATATTCCAACCCACATCTCCAAAACCGGGCTGGAAAGCCACTTCGTATAAAATATCGGTTCTGCTATCTACTACCCATTTGCTTTCATTATCAAATACAGCCGCAAAGGATGGGTTTAAACTACGTCCCCAATCGTAAACTACTTTGTGAGCATAATTTCTTGCAATTTGATAATACTCTCTATAATCATCTTTGCGGCGCATGGTCATATCGGGATACAACCAGTATCCGCCTCTGCATAGTGCAATGCGGGCGATAAGTCCCTGCACAAATTCACGATTAATCCGTTCTACACCATTTGTTACTTCTGCAGCGGGTTTCATTTGGGGTTCTATACTTATCAAATCTTGTATCAAAGTACTTAAAATGGTATCGCGACCGGTGCGTGGTAGCAAAAGCTTTGACGGATCGCCCCCGCGAGTTGGCACCATTGTAAATGGAATATCACCCCAGTAGTTCACCAGCCAGTAATACCATAAGGCTCGTAACGCTTTCGCCTCACCTAATAGTTGTTTCATGTCGGGATCGCTGGCCTTAGGCGATTGTTCAATACCTTCAACCGCAACATTCGCTCTATTAATAGCATTGTAGGCATTTGAAAACACGGTGTTTAAATCGCCATTAGCATTTGTAGCCTCAAAAGACCATATGTCTCTTCTTCCGTTATCGGGGGTAGCACTCACCCCACCTACTTCTATATCAGTATTTGGAATAAAAGAGTTGGATAAGCGAGATGTAAAGGCATCCTGATTAAACAACGCATAACTACCATAAACACCTTTGAGTGCCTCGTTAGGATTGGCGTAAATATATTCTTGTGTAAAATTGGATGGGGAGTCTGTATCTAAAAATTTCTTGCACGAGGTAGTAGCTACCAAAAGAAATAAGCCCGACAGTAAATATATTGATAATTTAGTTTTCATAAATTGCTCTTATTTAAAATTGATATTTAAACCAAACGTGAAGGTTCTGCTTTTAGGATACGAGGAGTAATCAACACCGGGAGTTAAAGCCGCATAGGCACTGCTTCTGGTGGTTGATACTTCGGGGTCATATCCTGAATAGTTTGTCAAGATAAAGGCGTTGTACACCGTTCCAAATATGCGGATAGCCGATATGCCTGCTTTTGACGTTAGTTTCTTGGGCAGTGTATAGCCTAGCGTTAAAAAAGTCATGCGTAAGAATGAACCGTCTTCAATAGCATCGGTGGTAATAACCGGAGAGGCTGTACCCATTGAAAACGGGGACCACACTTTTGCATCTTTATTTAATGCTGTTAAATCTTCTAATGAAGTTACCAACTGCCCCTGATCATTCACATATTTATACCGGTCGGCATAATTCATTCGATCGGAAATGTTTCCGAAATTAGTTCTATACAACATGTTGTACTGTATGCGTCCGGTGTTATAAATATCGTTACCATATACCCAATTGAAAAATGTACTCAAATCAAATCCTTTATAACGAGCGTTGGCACCGAAGCCACCCGAGCTCTTTGGTATGGCATTTCCAATTATCTGGCGATCCTTGTCGGCAGTTATTTGCCCGTCGCCATCCAAGTCTTTCAGCTTCATGGTGCCGGGGCGTGTGCCGATAGCTCCTCCCAATATGGAAGAAGAAGCGGCAATACCATCTTTCAAAATATATTGCTTTGTAGTTGCATTGTAGGATTCAAAATCATCAGCGGTGTAAAATCCATCGGCTACATAACCATAAATCAACCCAAGAGTTTTGCCTACCTGCAAGAGATAATCATCCTGTGTTTTCAAGTCGGTACCGGCCCAGTTAGACTGAAACATTCTAATATCCGT
>APMI01009155.1_pt1 | contig 39942 bp, 40 predicted proteins | sample 667938 | NCBI WGS metagenome assembly APMI01 (sample SAMN01084076, study PRJNA167559) | wastewater metagenome | biome: Wastewater | place: Denmark: Ejby Moelle, Odense | collected 2011-11-28
TTGTCATAGACCGGCAACAGATACCGGGCGAGGCGGGTCGAGCCATATTGTTCCGCCTCTCGACGGTCGCGGTCCGCGCGTTTGCGAGAGTTTTCGGCATCGGCCAGCGCACGCATGAAGCGGTCGCGCAGCTCGTCACGTTCGGCACGCAGCGCATCCATCTCGTCTGTCGCGAGAGCGTCCTCGGCGATATCCGGCGAAACGGGCTCTGGGGCCGGGTTGTCCTGTGCCATAGCGGTCTTCCTTGTCTTTCCGTTGTCCCTTAGCCCCCGCCGCGTTCGGACAGAAGCCTGCCGACCATCTGCGCGGTGTAGTCCACGATCGGAACAATGCGCCCATAGTTGAGACGCGTTGGCCCGATCACACCGACTGCACCGATGATCTTACGGTCAGCGTTCATATAGGGAGAGACCACCAGAGAGGAACCCGAAAGTGAGAAGAGTTTGTTCTCGGAACCAATAAAAATGCGCACACCTTCGCCAGACTCGGCCAATTCCAGAAAGTCAGCGATGTCGCGCTTGCGCTCTAGATCATCGAACAGGGTACGAATGCGCTCCAGATCCTGCGTTTCGGTCGACTCGAGCAGGTTCGCCCGACCGCGAACGATCAGTCTTTCGGCCTGCTCACCATCATTCTGCCATACGGCGAAACCTGATTCCACCAAGGCGCGAGCCAGAGAGTCGATCTCTTGCCGACGCTGGGCGATTTGTACCGATACGGTGCGACGCAGCTCTGACAGTGTTCGACCCTCTGCAAGAGCATTAAGAAAGTTCGCCGCCTCACGCATGGATGCCGGGGTCTGGCCGGCGGGCGGGGTGAACAGACGGTTTTCGACCTGCCCGTTGGCGAAGACCAGAACCACCAGAACCCGATCGGGAGACAGGGAAACAAACTCGATATGTCGGATCGGCGCCTCTTGCTTGGGCGCAAGAACAACCGAAGCGCCGCGCGTAATGCCGGAAAGGGTGGCGCCGATCTGATCGAGCAGGGTGGTTACATCCTGATCACCAGCGGCAAGAGCAGCATCCATCACATCGCGGTCCTCGGCCGCGACCGACCCAACCTCTAGCAGGCCATCGACGAAAAGGCGCAAGCCGAGTTGCGTGGGAATACGGCCGGCAGAAACGTGGGGACTGCCCAGCAGGCCCAAAAGCTCCAGATCCTGCATCACATTGCGGATCGTGGCCGCCGACAGGCGTTCGGTCATTGATCTGGTCAGGGTGCGCGAGCCCACCGGGTCACCGGATGCCAGATAGCCCTCGACCACGCGGCGAAAAACCTCGCGAGATCGGTTATTGAGTTCCAAAAGCAGTTTCGTGCCGTCTGTCATGCCGGTGATCCGATGTGGCCCGATATTAGGAACGCAACGCGGTCAGCGTCAATGTGGGTTGCGTCGGGACGGGTCCAAGGACTAATTGGCGCAAAACAGGAGGATCAACATGCGACCGTCTGGCCGAGCCCTGGATGAACTGCGCCCCATATCGATCGAAGTTGGCGTTACGCGCCATGCCGAGGGATCGTGCCTGATCCGAATGGGGGACACCCATGTTCTATGCACGGCAACCATCGAAGACAAGGCGCCGCCTTTTTTGAAGAATACCGGGCTGGGCTGGGTTACCGCCGAATACGGCATGTTGCCGCGCGCGACCAATACCCGGATGCGGCGAGAGGCGGCAGCCGGAAAACAATCGGGCAGGACGCAGGAAATTCAACGCTTGATCGGACGAGCGTTGCGCGCAGGCGTTGATCGCAGCGCATTGGGCGAAAGGCAGATCGTGATCGACTGCGATGTCATCCAGGCCGATGGCGGCACGCGCTGCGCCTCGATTACGGGGGGATGGGTCGCCTTGCGGCTGGCGGTGAACCGCCTGCTCAAGGCGGGTACGATTTCCAGCGATCCGATTCTGGATCATGTTTGTGCCGTATCTTGCGGGATCTATGCGGGTCAGCCGGTGGCCGATCTTGATTATGCCGAAGATTCCGTCGCCGGCACCGATGGCAACTTTGTCCTTACGGGGCGCGGGCGCTTGATCGAGGTGCAGATGTCGGCCGAGGGGGCAACCTTCTCGCGGGAAGAGATGTCCAAACTTCTAGATCTGTCGGAAGCCGCTGCGAAGACGCTTTTGGCGGCACAGATGGAGGCCGTGGGGGCGTGAGCCGGAAATTTACAGAAACTTCTCTGGTTGTTGCGACGCATAATCGTGGCAAACTTGAAGAGATGCAGGCCTTGTTTGCGCCCTATGGTGTGCAGATCATTTCTGCCGCAGAGCTTGGTTTGACAGAGCCCGAGGAAACCGAAAGCACTTTCGTTGGGAACGCCAGGATCAAGGCCCGCGCGGCGGTGCGCGCGACCGGCAAGCCGGCACTGGCAGATGATTCCGGAATTACCATTGACGGTTTGGGCGGAGCGCCGGGCGTTTATACGGCAGATTGGGCAGAAACGCCAAACGGACGAGACTTTCACAAGGCAATGGTTGAAACTTGGGCCAAGCTGGAGGCCGCCCGTGCCCCGATACCACGCCGGGCGCAGTTCCGGTGCACACTTGTTCTGGCATGGCCTGATGGCGATGAAAGTGTCTTTGAGGGGGAAGTGGCCGGACAAATCGTCTGGCCGATGCGAGGCGACCTGGGTCATGGCTATGACCCCATCTTTCAGCCCGTTGGTTACGATATTACATTCGCAGAAATGCCTGCCAGCGAAAAGAATGTCATTAGCCATCGCTCGGCCGCTTTCCGGAAGTTGATCGCAGAATGTTTCACGTGAAACACACCACGGCACGGCCGGTTTGCAGTGCGTTCCTTTATGCCCTTGAGTGCGTGACTCTTCGCCGCACCTGCATTGCAAAAACGGGGCACCGGTAAGTGGAAGACTGGCAACATGGCGGATTCGGCCTTTATATTCACTGGCCCTTTTGTCAGTCAAAATGCCCATATTGTGACTTTAACAGCCATGTCGCATCCAGCATCGATCACGATTCCTGGTTGACGGCCTATCTGCAAGAGATTGACCGCCTGGCAAATGAAACCAAAGGGCGGGTTCTATCCTCCGTATTCTTTGGTGGCGGAACGCCCTCGCTTATGAAGCCAGAGGTCGTCGCTGGCATCATCGACCAGATCCGCCGGCGCTGGCCAATGACCAACGCCGCCGAAATCACCCTGGAGGCCAATCCGGGATCCGTCGAATCCGGACGGTTTTCAGCATACAGACAGGCGGGGGTAAATCGGATATCGATGGGGATTCAGGCGCTAAACGACACGCAGCTTCGGCAACTGGGCCGCACTCATAGTGTAGCCGAAGCCCTTAAGGCATTCGACATTGCCCGCAACCTGTTTGAAAGGGTCAGCTTTGACCTTATCTACGCCCGGCAAGATCAAACCGTACGGGATTGGCAGGCCGAGCTGGAACTTGCTCTATCCTATGCCGTGGACCATCTATCCCTTTACCAACTGACAATCGAAGATGGCACACCCTTTGCAGCCCGTCTTGCGAAAGGTGGATTGGCGGGCCTGCCAGATGAGGACCGGTCCGTCGCCCTTTATGAAGCCACCCAAGAGATTTGCGATGCCGCCGGATTGCCGTCTTACGAAGTATCCAACCATGCTAGGCCCGGGGCTGAATCACAACATAACCTGATCTATTGGCGTGGTGGAGATTACGTCGGCATCGGACCTGGTGCCCATGGGCGGCTGACGCTTGATGGCGTGCGATGGGCAACGGAATGTCCGCGTGCGCCCGATATCTGGCTGAAAGCTCAAACACCCGAGCTGCCAAGAATGGCGCTCTCCAACCTTGAACATGCGGAAGAATACATCCTTATGTCGCTTCGCCTGACCGAAGGGCTGGACATTGGGCGGCTGACTAACATCCTTGGGAAAGCGCTCGATAATGCCGCCCTGCTAGAGCTGCAAAGCCAGGATCTTGTGGTCATAAAGGGCAACAGATTAATCGCAACCGCACAGGGCCGATTGCTGCTGAACGCTGTGATAAAGAAGGTCGCCGATAGCCTGATCTGACCGGGCTGCTAGCTGCTCATGTCGCGCGATACAGTGGAAAGAACACGACAAAGCAGATCCAGGTCATCGAGGTTATAGTATGTGATCGTCAGCCGCCCACGATCACCCCCAGCTTCATGCTGAATCGACACGGGCATACCCAGGCCTGCCGCAAGATCGGCCTCAATGGCTCTGGTATCGGCATCCTTCCCGGCTCCGCCAGCAGCTCGTCGCCTCGCCGCAGGCGATACAGCAGACTTGCGGACCAAATCTTCGGTCGCGCGAACCGAAAGGCCCTTCCCAACCACTTTGGTCGCCAATGCAACGGCATTGGGTATCGAAACAAGGGCCCGCGCATGTCCTGCGGTCAGCTTTCCTGACGAAACCATGTTCTGTATTTCGTCCGGCAAGGTCAGAAGTCGCAACGTATTTGCAATGTGGCTGCGGCTTCGCGACAGCGCCTCGGCAATCTTCTCTTGCGTATGGCCAAAGCGATCCATCAACTGCCGATAAGCCAAGGCCTCTTCCAGGGGGTTAAGATCGGCGCGCTGGACGTTCTCGATGATCGCAACCTCAAGCACCTCCGTATCACTGAACTGCCGAACCAGGACCGGGACTTCATGAAGATGGGCAATCTGTGACGCTCGCCAGCGCCGCTCTCCGGCAACAATCTCATAAGTGCCGGCTTCGCCCACGGGCCGGACAATCAGCGGTTGGATCACACCCTTCTGGCGAATCGATTCAGCCAATTCTTGCAGGGCCGCGGAATCAAAATGCCGTCTTGGCTGATCCGGGTTCGCAATAAGGCGCTCAATCGGCACCATAAGATCGGCGCCAATCACCGAACCAGCCTGACCCTGCGGCCGATCGAGGTTCATGTCGGCCATCAGTGCGCTCAGACCCCGCCCAAGTCCGCGCCGTTCGTTCTTTTTTTCCATTATCAGACCTCCGCGAGCGTATCCCGTCGAAGGGGATGCCTTGTCAGCAGCTCTTTTGCCAAGGCTTTATAAGCCTCAGAGCCGCGTGACAACGGGTCATAATCAAGAACCGAAACGGCATAGGATGGCGCTTCGCTTAGCCTTACATTCCGCGGAATAACAGTCTTGAATACAAGATCGCCCAGCGTTCGCCGCGCATCTGTCTCGACCTGTTGTGACAGCCTGTTGCGAGAATCGGCCATTGTCAGAAGAACCCCTTCGATGCGAAGTGATGGATTCGCCCCTTGCCGCACTTCTCGAATGGTCAGCATGAGCTGCGACAGCCCTTCAAGCGCGAAGAACTCCGTCTGCAAGGGCACAAGCACCGCGTCTGATGCGGCAAGAGCATTAACTGTCAACAAACTTAACGATGGCGGGCAGTCGATAAGGATGAAATCCAGACACAAAACATCCGCAGACGGCCCACGCAAAGCATCTTGGAGCAAGAAAACCCGTTTCTCATTTGAGACCAGCTCCATATCGGCAGAAGCGAGATCCGAGTTCGCCGGGCAGATCCATAATCCATCGGTCGATGTTGCTTGGACGACGTCTGAAATCGGCACTTCCTCGATAAGAAGATCATAGCTGGTCAGTTTCCGCTCCGAAACAGCGATGCCCAGGCCCGTCGAGGCATTGCCTTGCGGATCGAGATCGACCAGCAAGACCCTCGCACCTTCAGCCACAAGGGCTGCCGCCAGATTTATTGCAGTTGTCGTCTTGCCGACCCCACCCTTCTGGTTCGCAATGGCGATCGTTCTGACTTTGCGCGGAAGAATCGTGTCAGACATGATGAAGGTCCGTAATTTTCAGCAAGGAAGCCGCCGGATTGGTGATGCTTGACGTCTGCGACAGATTGAACCGCCAGTCTCGTCGCGCCAAGGCAATTTCCTCTGCAACCCGCTCACCCTTTGGAAATATGAACACCGCGCTGTCACTCGAAATCCTTTTTCCGAGCGCCAGCAGCAAGGCCAACGAGCCCAGCGCCCGGGCAGACACGACATCGGCCCGAAGATCGTCAATACTTTCAATCCGCGCTGCCCGAACGTCGCAGCGCAAAGACAGCGCCTTCGCCGCCTGAGTAAGAAATGCAGCTTTTCGACGGTCCGATTCGATCAAGACGACATTCATTTCAGGCCGCAGGAATTTTGCCAAAACTGCCACAACGATGCCGGGCAATCCACCTCCACTGCCAATATCCGCCCAAACCTTTGCTGTGTCTGGGGAAATTGGCCAAATCTGAGCAGAATCGAGGATATGCCTATCCCAGATCTCAGCCTCCGAGGCCCGAGAGATCAGGTTGATGTGCTGATTCCACTTCAGAACCATCTGAGAAAACTGGCGAAGGTCTTGCTCTGCCTCCGGCGGAAGGATGGTGCCCGCTGCGCCGTTGAGACCGATCATGAGGCAAGCGCACCCCTGCCCAGCTTGCGCAGATGTGCCAAGATCAAAGTCAAGGCCGCCGGTGTCATCCCCTCGATCTTTCCGGCATCAGACATATTCCCCGGACGCAGACGATGAAGCTTTGCGGCAAGCTCGTTCGACAGACCCGAAAGCCCCATATAGACGAAATCATCGGGTATGATCGTTTGCTCCTCTCGCTTCAGCCCCGCTATTTCGCTTCTCTGGCGATCAACATATTGGGCATAAAGCGCGTCCTTCATGACCTGATCACGAATATCCGCGTCAAATGACAGAAACTGTGGGGCCATCAGGCCGATCTGTTCCTCTGTGACATTCGGGAAAGCCATCACCTCCAAAGGTGTTCTGCGTACACCATCCGGGCTGACCGCAACCCCAAAATCAACCAGTTGTCTGGGGCTAAGCGCATCGCCAGATACCGCTTTCCTGGCTTTGGTAAGCTTGTCCAGGCGATTTTCGAACAGGTTCCGCCGACTTTCCCGGACGATACCGAGTTCTACTCCCAACGGCGTAAGACGCTGATCTGCATTGTCTGCCCGAAGCAACAAGCGATACTCAGCGCGTGACGTAAACATCCTATATGGTTCGGTCACGCCCCTGCTGACCAGATCGTCAACCATAACGCCAATATAACTATCGTTCCGGCTGAATGTAACTGGCGGCAGCTCTTGCACCGCCCTCGCGGCCGCCAGACCGGCCACCAATCCCTGTGCCGCCGCCTCTTCATAACCCGTTGTTCCGTTGATCTGCCCAGCGAGATAAAGGCCTGATATATCTCGTGATTGCAAAGATCTGTCCAACTCTCTCGGGTCGAAATAGTCGTACTCGATTGCATAACCGGGCTGAGTAATCGTGACGGATTCAAGGCCACGAATTGACCTGACGTAAGACTCCTGCACCTCTACTGGAAGGGACGTGGAAATCCCGTTCGGATAGACCGTATCGTCATCCAGACCTTCAGGTTCAAGAAAGACCTGATGCGAGGCCTTGTCGGAGAATCTGACCACCTTGTCTTCAATCGACGGGCAATACCGCGGACCAACCCCCTCGATATGTCCGCCGTACATTGCGGAGCGATGCAGGTTATTTCTGATTATGTCGTGTGTCGCCTCATTGGTATGAGTCACCCCACATGAAATTTGCCGGGCAAAGACACCCCTGTGCAAAAAAGAGAACAGTGAGGGGACATCATCTCCTGTTTGTTCATCCAACACGTCCCAGCGAATCGTCTTGCCATCCAGGCGCGGCGGCGTGCCTGTTTTCAGCCGCCCCTTCCGCTGCATCACTTCTGAGAGTTGATGTGCCAAAAGAACCGATGGCTGATCGCCGACGCGTCCGCCCGGTCTCTGCTGGTCGCCAACATGGATAACGCCGTTAAGAAACGTTCCTGCCGTCAACACGACCGCTCTGGCCTCAATGCCGGTTCCATCCGCCATCTTGACCCCGACGCATCGATTTTTATCGAGCAGCAGCGAAGCCACTTCACCTTGCAAAAGCGTCAGAAGCGGCAGCTCGGCGAGCAACTCCTGAATTGCTTTTCGGTAGAGTTTTCTATCGGCCTGCGCTCTTGGCCCCTGAACAGCCGGCCCTTTGCGTCGATTCAACAGCCGAAACTGAATACCGGCGCGATCCGCCGCAACACCCATGATACCATCCAGGGCATCGATTTCTCTGACCAGATGGCCCTTGCCCAGCCCCCCGATTGCCGGATTGCATGACATTGTGCCGATAGCGTCCATCCGAAGCGTCAACAGCGCCGTCCGCGCGCCAGCCCTGCTCGCCGCCGCCGCCGCCTCTGTGCCGGCATGTCCGCCGCCAACTACGAGTACATCGAAATGTTTCACGTGAAACACTCCTACTTTCCTATGCAAAAGCTGGCAAAAATTTCGCCAAGCAAGGTTTCCGTGCCGATCTTCCCAACCAGCAACTCCATAGCGTGAATCGCCGCCCGCAACTCCACCGCAACCAACTCGGCACCAGACCCCGAAACTATCAGGTTCTCAGCGTTCACGAGGTTGGCCAACGCGCTTCTTACCGCGTTACGCTGCCGTTCGCGAATCAGCAAGCCCGAGTCCGATACACGATCCGACAGTCGCTGCTGAATCAGCGTGACAAGTTCGGCCAGTCCCTGCCCTGTCAGCCCTGACACACCTTCTCCGGTCAGATCCGCCTTACCCGTGATCGCAATGTCATCGTCCTGAAGCTCAAGAGACGGGCGCTCCTCTGCCGAAGAGAGCAGGAACACCCTCAGGTCCGCCGCCAGTGCCCGCTCAATTGCCCGCGTGACACCAATATGTTCAACAGCGTCGGATGTCTCGCGCAGGCCAGCCGTGTCAAGAAACGTCACTGGCAAACCATTGAGGTCCATCCTCACCTCAATAATATCACGGGTGGTTCCCGCAATTTCAGAGGTAATAGCGACATCTCTTTTTGCCAACGCGTTGAGAAGTGTGGATTTTCCTGCGTTCGGCGCCCCAATGATGGCCACCTCAAAGCCCGTGCGAACCCGTTCGGACTGCACGGACAACTCAAGCTCTGCCCTCAAGCCCCCTTTCAATTCCTCAACAATGCCCAAAACCTCTGGCATAACATCTGAAGGCACATCTTCGTCGGCGAAATCAATCGTCGCCTCCGTCAGCGCGGCGGCCCGCAGCAGGCCTTGCCGCCAAACCTCCACGCGCCGCCCAAGATGCCCCTCCAGCACACGCAAAGCCTGACGTCGCTGAGCTTCGGTTTCGGCATCGATCAGATCTGCCAAGCCTTCAACCTGAGCCAGGTCAAGACAGCCATTTTCCAATGCCCGACGGGTGAACTCCCCAGGCTCGGCAAGACGTAATCCTTCGAAAAGACCAAGTATCTGCAATAGCTTCTGGACGGTTGCGATACTGCCATGCACCTGAATCTCGGCGCTTTCTTCTCCTGTAAAACTATGTCCGGCCTCAAACAGCACGATCAATGCCGTATCGATAGCCTCCCCTTGCCAGACCAGGTGGCGCAAAGATGCGCGGCGTGGCACGGGCAAGGTGCCGCATAGTTCCGCCACAACAGACCACACGCCTTCGCCAGACATCCGAATAACGGCAACCCCGGCCTTGCCGCGCGCCGAGGCTAGCGCAAATATCCTGTCCACGATTCCTCCTCAGCCGGTATCAGGCATTCATGGAATCAAAGAACTCAGAGTTTGATTTCGTCTGCTTTAGCTTGCCCAGAAGGAACTCGATCGCATCGGTCGTCCCCATCGGGTTGAGAATTCGACGCAGAACGTAGGTCTTCTGAAGGTCGATCTTGTCCACCAGCAGATCTTCTTTCCGTGTGCCAGACTTGAGAATGTCAATCGCCGGGAATACCCGCTTGTCGGCAACCTTGCGATCAAGCACGATTTCACTGTTGCCTGTTCCCTTGAACTCTTCAAAGATCACTTCATCCATCCGGCTGCCCGTATCAATCAGGGCCGTCGCAATGATCGTAAGGCTTCCACCTTCTTCGATATTCCGGGCTGCCCCAAAGAACCGCTTCGGGCGCTGCAACGCATTCGCGTCCACGCCGCCCGTCAGAACTTTGCCCGAGGACGGCACAACTGTATTAAAAGCACGCCCCAGACGCGTGATCGAATCAAGCAGGATGACAACATCACGCTTGTGTTCGACAAGACGCTTGGCCTTTTCAATCACCATCTCCGCCACAGCAACGTGCCGGGTTGCCGGTTCGTCAAATGTCGATGAGACGACCTCACCCTTGACGCTGCGCTGCATGTCCGTCACTTCCTCGGGGCGCTCATCGATCAGCAACACAATCAGATAGCATTCCGGGTGGTTGATGGCGATCGAATGGGCGATGTTCTGCAGCAAGACCGTCTTACCGGTCCGAGGCGGTGCCACAATCAGCGCACGCTGGCCTTTACCGATCGGACAAACCAGATCGATGATCCGGGCCGAGCGATCCTTGATCGTCGGATCCTCGATTTCCATCTTCAGTCGCTCATCGGGGTAAAGCGGCGTAAGGTTGTCGAAATGCACCTTGTGGCGAACCCGTTCCGGATCATCAAAGTTGATCCGCGTCGCCTTGATCAGGCTAAAGTACCGCTCATTCTCACGCGGGGCCTGAATGACGCCTTCGATCGTATCGCCCGTCCGCAGGCTGAACTGCCGGATCATCTCGGGACCGACATAGATATCATCCGGGCCGGGCAGGTAGTTGGCCGATGGGCTGCGAAGGAAACCAAAGCCATCCTGAACCACTTCCAGCACGCCGTCTCCGCCGATCTCCCACCCTTCTTCGGCATGTTCCTTCAGGATCGAGAACATCATCTCACCCTTGCGCATCGAGGGAGCGTTCTCGATTTCCCACTCCTCCGCCATCGCCAAAAGCTCTGCTGGAGTCTTGGCCTTGAGGTCTGCAAGATTGAGATGTTCGATGGTCATGCCATGGGCCTTTCGCACAGAAGTGCAGGAGGTCTGATGTCTGGGAGATAAGCAAGCCGGACGGCTCGTGCCAGCAGGTAAGACCGCTGTATCACAAAGTCAACGCTGATCAGAACTTCACGATCACGGAAAACACGATGATCAGCAGAAGAAGCGTCGGCACCTCATTCATGAGGCGATAGCTACGGCCAGACAATCTGTTGTTGCCGTTGACGAAATCTTTTCTTCTCCAGCCAAGCCAATGATGGAACCAGGTCATTCCCAGCACGGCCACAGCCTTTGTCCAGGGCCAGATCATCGACCAATCGACAAGCCCCGGCGTGAAAACAAGACACAGCCCGAAAACCCACGTCGCTATGCTTGCCGGGCCCATGATGCCGCGCAAAAGCCGTCGCTCCATCGTCTGGAACATCAGGTCGGTATCGGTTCCTGGAACGACCTGTTCTACATGATAAACAAACAAACGTGGCAAGTAGAACAGCCCCGCCATCCAGGAGATGACCGCAACGATATGGCAGGCTTTGATCCAGAAATACCAGTCGAGCAGAAAGTCATACATGCGAACCTCTTATAGTCCTTCTATATAGAAAGAAGTAAGAAAGGAATGATGTGATTGTTGGCCCTGTGGAAACTGGAATTCATGGGTTTCCCACAACTTTTCCCCATCTGAACGGGAGTGGCAGTCGGGTGATAGTACAAATATAAATAAGTAAAATCATATAGATAGTCTGATAACCGCTCCAGGCTATATCTGGTTCCCAACAGGTCGTGCATCAAGTTGAAGCATCTGTGCACATCTGGATAACCCCGGCCAATGGCTTGACAATCATGGTGGCTTTCCCACACCTCTAAGGGGCGCGAGATCGCCTATCAGGAACATAAGCAGAATATCCACAGATTTCATGGCGCCCCCGATTATCCTCGCCTCCGGCTCGACCATCCGTCGGCAGCTTCTGGAAGCGGCCGGTTTATCCGTACGGACGCAAGCAGCGCGGATTGACGAAGATACGATCCGCTCCAGCCTGGTTCATGAGGCTGCCAGCCCCCGGGACATCGCCGATACCCTGGCCGAGATGAAGGCAGTCCGCGTTGCCGACCGCCATCCTGATGCGGTGGTCATTGGCTGTGATCAGGTGTTGGAGTTTCAGAACAAGGTCTGGGCCAAGCCGGAATCACTACAAGAGGCGCAGGGTCAGCTTGTCCTTTTGCGCGGCAACACTCACCGGCTCTTGTCCGCGGTCGTGGTCTGCCATCAAGGGCAACCCGTCTGGCGGCATGTCGGAACCGCACGGTTGACAATGCGAAACTTCAGCGATGGATATCTTGCCGGCTATCTTGCACGAAACTGGCCACAGGTTGGCCAAAGTGTCGGCGGCTACAAGTTGGAGGAAGAGGGCGTCAGGCTGTTTTCCGCCATTGAGGGCGATCATTTTACCATCCTCGGCCTGCCATTGTTGCCGCTATTGTCCTACCTGACGCTGAGAGGATTCATCGAGTCATGATTGCAGGTGCTGGAATACCGCTTGCCGGCGTCATCGGTCACCCGATTGCCCATAGCCGCTCCCCGGCACTTCATGGCTATTGGCTCAAGCGTTACGGTATCAAGGGGCACTATATCCCCATGGATGTCGCCCCAGCCGATCTGGGCGATGCGCTGAACATTCTGCCGCGCCTTGGCTTTGTCGGTCTGAACGTCACCCTTCCCCACAAGGAGGAGGTATTGAAGCTTGCCGATGTCGTTTCTGACCGCGCGGCTCTGATCGGGGCGGCCAACACTCTGATTTTCCGCCGCGATGGCCGCATACAAGCTGACAACACCGATGGAGCCGGCTTCATCGCAAATCTTCGCCAGGGCGCGCCGGATTGGATACCGACAGCAGGCCCCGCCGTGGTGTTCGGCGCAGGCGGCGCGGCGCGGGCCGTCATCGCAGCACTTCTGGAAACCGGAGTGCCAGAGATTCGACTGACCAATCGCACCAGGCCGCGGGCCGAGGCGCTCAAAGCCGATTTTGGCGCCAAAATCGTTGTCGAGGACTGGGTTCAGGCTGGAAACATGCTTGAGGGCGCCATGACAGTCGTCAACACGACGTCGCTTGGCATGACAGGCAAACCAGAATTCCGCATCCCGCTGGATGCGCTGGAGCCGGAGGCTACGGTGACCGATCTGGTTTACAGCCCACTTCGCACCCCGCTTCTGGAACAGGCAGCCCAGCACGGTTGCCGCACGGTTGACGGACTTGGGATGTTGTTGCACCAGGCAGCCCCCGGCTTTGAACGCTGGTTCGGCCATCGCCCCGAAGTCGATGCCGATACCCGCGCAGCGGTGCTGGCCACATGACCTTCCGGCTCGGCCTCACGGGCTCTATCGGCATGGGCAAGTCCACCGTCGCCGGTTTCTTCCGCGAAGAGGGCATAGATGTGTGGGATGCCGATGCTGCCGTCCACCGTATGTATGCACCCGGTGGGCAAGCGGTCGCGGCAATTTCCAGCCTCTGCCCGCAGGCAATCGAGGGCAGCGGTGTTTCCCGTGAAACATTGAAGCGTGAGATCGCACGGCACCCAGATTTGCTCTCGCGGATCGAGCAGGTCGTCCACCCTTTGGTGGCCAGTGACCGGCAGGTTTTTCTCACCAACAGCCAGGCGGATATCGTGGTTTTCGACATTCCGCTGTTGTTCGAGAAGGGCACAGAAAGCGAAATGGATGCCACGCTTGTCGTCACGGCTCCCGCCGATTTGCAAAGGACGCGTGTGCTTTCCCGCCCTGGTATGACGGAACAGGCCTTTCATCTGGTTCTGGCCCGCCAGATGCCCGATGCGGAAAAACGGCGGCGGGCCACGCATATTGTGGAAACGCTCGCGCTTGATCAGACACACGCCTATATTCGTGCCCTGATCTTCTATATTCGTGCCCATCATGCGTGAAATCGTTCTCGACACCGAAACCACGGGCTTTGAACCCTCTGAGGGCCACCGCATCGTCGAGATTGGCGCGGTAGAGCTGTTCAATCACATGCCGACCGGACAGACCTATCACCAGTACATCAACCCCGAGCGTACCATGCCGCGCGAGGCGTTCGAGGTTCATGGTCTTGGCGATGAGTTCCTGCGCGACAAGCCGGTCTTCCGCGCCATTGCGCAGGACTTCATCGATTTCATCGGGGACGCGAAACTGGTCATCCACAATGCGGCCTTCGACGTGAAGTTTCTCAATGCCGAGCTGAAGGCGGTAAATCTGCCACCGCTGGGTTGGGACAGGGCGATCGATACCCTGGCGATGGCGCGCGCCAAGTTTCCTGGCTCGCCCGCCTCTCTTGATGCCCTGTGCCGTCGGTTTGGTGTGGACAACTCCCGCCGCGAAAAACACGGTGCGCTGCTTGACAGCGAAATTCTTGCGGATGTCTATCTTGAGCTGATTGGCGGGCGTCAGCCCGACCTCGTTCTGTCGCCCGGCGGATCAGAGATCGCGACCCAGAAGGTGGCAGTTGCCGCCCAAGCCTGGCGCCCCTATGCGCGACCTTCACCCCTGCCTGTCCGCACAACGGCGGACGAAGCTGCGGCCCATGAAGCCATGGTTCAAAAGCTGGGCGACGCCTCTTTGTGGAGGCGTCGTCTGGTCTGAGCGTTGGCGCCCCGAGCGGTTCACCCGATCAGTTCGGCTGCGCGGCCTGCGCACGCCGGGCAATTTCCTGACGGTAAAGCGCCACGAAATCCACGTTGTCGATATTCAGTGCCGGAAAGCCTCCGTCGCGTGTCAGATCCGAGATGATCCGGCGGGCAAAAGGGAACAGCAGTCGCGGGCATTCGATCAGCAGGAACGGATGCAGTTGATCCTCCGGCACCCCCTCAACCTGAAAAATCCCGCCATAATCCACTTCGCACAGGAACAACGTCTCGCCATTGGCCTTGTTGACCGAGGTCACGCGGTATTTCGAGATCACATCGAACTGGCTGGGCGCCGGGCGCTTGCGGGCATCCAGGCTGACGGCAACCTGAATATCTGGCTTGACCTCGCTTGCGCTGACGCCTTTTTGCGCCACCATGTTCTCGAATGAGAGGTCTCGGACAAACTGTGCCAGAACCGACATGCGAACCTGCGACGCGGCGCCATTCTCTTCGGCCATATGAATTCTCCTCTCATGCCGGGTTGCGGCGTTCCTAACAGGTCGCCTTGGCCGTCTCAATGCCGATGGCGGGGAAACTGCCGCGAAATAAGGCCTCGTAATGCGACAAGAAGTCTGTCGGCATCCGGCATATCGGTCCGGGCGGTGGACTTGCGCCGCGCATCATCCTACATAAATCCAGACAGCCGGAACCAACCCCCCGGATGCATGAGGCCGCCGATGAACTCTTCCCTGATCCAGCTTCTCGTTCTGGCGGGTATCGCTGTTTTCCTGATCCTGAAGTTGCGCTCGGTTCTTGGCACCCGTGAAGGTTTTGAGAAACCGCCCCTTTCCAGAGACGACGCCACGCCATCGTTGCGCCGGGCAACACCGCCAACCATCGCGGGTACGGATGAGGACATCACCGACCACGTTCCCGAAAATAGTGCTGCCGCTGCCGCACTCAAGGCGATGAAGACCGCCGAGCCCTCGTTTGCTGTGGGAGAATTCCTGCGTGGCGCGCGGGGGGCTTATGAAATGATCCTGATGGCCTTTGAAAAAGGAGAGCTGGACCGGATCCGCAGCTTTCTGTCGGATGAGGTTGCCGCAACCTTTGCCCAAGCCATCAATGCCCGCGAAGCTCAGGGCCTGACGCCAGACACGACCTTTCTCGGTATTCGCGAACTGACCCTTGATGACGCCGAATTTGACAGCACGACTAGAACTGGCGAAATCACCGTGCGCTTCGTCTCGGAAATCACCTCGGTCGTTCGCAACAAGGCGGGCGAGGTGGTCGAGGGCGCAGCCGGTGAGGTCAAGCGCCAGCGCGACAACTGGACTTTCGCGCGCAAGATGGGTGCAGCAGACCCCAATTGGCAACTCGTTGCAACTGGGGACTGATGCGTGGTCTTCTGCGTCTTTTCGGGATTCTCTGTGCAATGACGGCCTTTCCGGCCCCCGCACAGATCCTTGATTTTGAAAACCTTGACGGCTGGAATGACGATGATCACCGCGCCGCATTGACGTCATTTCTCGAAACCTGCGATCTGCTGACCGCTGCCGATTGGGTTCCACTTTGCCGGCTGGCGCATGATGCCAACAAGACCGACGCCTCTGCCCGCGCTTTCTTCGAACTGTTCTTCCGGCCGGTACTGATCGGTGCGCCACCCGCGCTGTTCACCGGATATTACGAGCCAGAACTCGACGGCTCTCCGGTTCGCACACCACGCTTTTCCTGGCCTATCTATCGCCGCCCGCCAGAGTTACAGGACGGGCAGACCTTTTACGACCGGGCCAGCATTGAAAACGGTGCCCTTCGTGGGCGAGGGCTGGAGCTTGCGTGGCTGGAAGATCCGGTCGATGTCTATTTTCTGCAAATTCAAGGCTCTGGCCGTATCAGAATGCCTGACGGAAGGACCGTGCGGGTTGGATATGCAGGCCGCAATGGCTTTGCCTACAGGTCGGTCGGACAAGAGATGATCCGCCGCGGAACCCATCGGCCCGATCAGGTCTCGGCCCAGGAAATCCGCAGCTATGTGCGCAGCATGGGCGCGGCTGGACTCGAGCTGCTGAACATCAACCCGTCCTATATCTTCTTTCGCAAGCTGGCCGACCTTCCGGTTGACAAAGGCCCTATCGGTGCCATGGGCCGGTCGATTACAACCCTGCGTTCGGTCGCGATCGATCCTCTCTATACGCCTCTCGGGGCGCCGGTCTGGATCGAAAAGGACGGCACCGATCCGATCCGCGCCTTGATGATCGCACAAGACACGGGCGGCGCGATCAAGGGCCCACAAAGGGCCGATATCTTTTATGGCACGGGACTTGCGGCAGGTGATGCTGCTGGCACGGTCAAGGATGGCGGTCGCCTGATCCTGCTTTTGCCCATCGACCGAGCCTATGCGCTCTTGCCCGAAGGTTGAAGGCATGGCGCGCCGCCGTGACCTTCACCCCGAGGAGCAGGCGCTCTGGCAGGCCGTGGCCAGCACCGTCACGCCCAACACGCGCCGCCACGCCAAGGTTGCACCACCCGCCCTGACACCCGCTATTCCCCCCATACAGCCGCCTCCCGCCCCACCCCAGTTGCCGGTCTTCCGGTTGGGTGAAAAGTCACCGCCAAAGACCGCGCGTCCGGCTGAATCGCCATTGCGCATGGATGCCAAGACGCACGCCCGCATGACGCGCGGCAAGCTGGCGCCCGAGGCGCGGATCGATCTTCATGGCATGACCCTTGCCGAGGCACATGGCGAGTTGATCCATTTCATCCTTGGCGCACAAGAAAATGGCCTGCGTCTGGTGCTGGTCATCACCGGCAAGGGAAAGCCGGGCCGTGTCGATGATCATTCGCACCGGCAGGGTGGGGTCTTGCGTCAACAGGTGCCACATTGGCTGCACCTGCCGCCCCTTGGCCTTGCCGTTCAGCAAGTGGTGGAGGCGCACCTTCGCCATGGCGGCTCTGGTGCTGTCTATGTCTATCTGCGCCGCCGTTAGGCGCGGCACGCGCTAGCGCGTCAGCTCGTTCGCCACCGTGCCTATTGGCCGCAACACGATCTGCGTGGCGTTCTGAACACTCAGAACTACCCCCGGCAGCAGGCCAACCCGCCGCGCCCGCTCGGCCTCCAGCACATTATCTACCTCACCGATCCGTCCCAGCAGCAGGATCAGCGCGGGCGAATCCGCCACAAGGAAATGCGACGCGCCTTTGGCAAAGGCGCCGACATCAAGGAACGTCACCTTAAGATCGGCAAGCCGCGTCAGGTCGGTCAACGAACCCAGTCTTTCCTTTTGTCCTGTCAGGCCTGCGGAAACCCGCAATACCCTGTCGCGGTTCGATCCGAAAATCAGGAACGGCTGCGGCAAGGTTCCAATCGATTTGGCCTGTTCGCGGAACACATCCACATCAAGATCTGGCGAGATCAGGATAACACCCGAAAGCCTTGCCAGCGTCTTGCGGTCGCCGCGCAAGGCAAGGCTGCGCAGCGCCTCCATTGTCAGGGATGACCCCATCGAATGCGCAACCAGCAGAATGCGTTTTGCCCCTGCCGCATCAATTTCATGCAGCAATGCGCTCAACCCGTCGCGGGCAAAGATCGCAGAGTCGCGGTCATAGACATAGCCCAAGGGGTTCGCCGCCGAGGGCCAGGAATAATGCACCTCGACCCCCGGAATCTCCAGGTCATGGGCAAGCTGGGCGACGCGGTAAAGGCCTTCGGAAAAGTTGTTGTTGTAACCATGCACGAAGACGATGGCTTCCCCGTTGTTCCGGCGCAGATCGGCGGCCAGATCTTTTCGAAAGGCCGCCGTCTGCGGATAGATTTTTGCTGCTGTCGTCAGATAGTGCCGTCGCGGGTCCGGTTTGCCATGGCGCGGTGGCCATTCGATGCTGCCCAGCTTGCGCACTGGCGGAACCGAAATATCGTAGCGCGCATAAGAGGGCGTTTCGCTGCGCTCGGTGCCGAAGCCGCCCTCGGGCAATGACTGGCGCATGGTGCTGACATAGACCTGTTCGATCATGCCGATTCTGGCCGCCTCTGGTTCATAGGTAATCCGGCCACGCGGGGCGCAAGCCGCGGCAATCGACAGCACAACAAACAGGATCACTTTGTTCAACGCAGCACCCCTGAAAATCATCGGCCAAGAATTGTAGGCCCGCCGGCTGCGGTCAAGCCGCCGCACCTGCGGGCCGGGTATTTCCGCTAGAGTACATAGCGCGAAATGTCGGCCGAGCGAGCCAGCGCGCCCACATTGCGTTCGACGAAGGCCTCGTCCACCGTCACCGCATCGCCGGGCCGGTCGGGCGCGGTGAAGGACAGCTCTTCAAACACCCGCTCCATGACCGTATGCAGGCGGCGCGCGCCGATGTTCTCGACGCTGCGGTTCACTTCGGCGGCGATCCGGGCGATGGCGGCGATCCCGTCCGGCATGAAGGAAACCGTGACCTCCTCGGTTCCCATCAGCGCGGTGTATTGTCGGGTCAGGGCGTTGTCGGTTTCGGTCAGGATGCGGACGAAATCTTCCTCGGTCAGAGGTGCCAGCTCAACCCTGATCGGCAGGCGGCCCTGCAATTCCGGCAAAAGGTCCGAGGGCTTGGCCACATGGAATGCGCCCGAGGCGATGAACAGGATATGGTCGGTCTTGACCGGGCCGTATTTGGTGGAAACCGTTGTACCCTCGATCAGCGGCAACAGGTCGCGCTGCACACCCTCGCGGCTGACATCGGCACCGCGGGCATCGGCGCGGGCGCAAATCTTGTCGATTTCATCCAGAAAAACGATGCCGTTTTCCTGCACGGCCTCCAGCGCCGCCGTCTTTACCGCCTCGTCATCCAAGAGCTTGTCGGCCTCTTGCCCCATCAGCAATTCGTGGCTGTCAGCGACCGAGACGCGCCGCCGCGTGGTGCGGCCGCCAAAGCCTTTGAACAGGTCTTGCAGCCCCTGCATCTGGCTTTCCATGCCGGGCGCCATCGGAAACATTCCGATGGGCGAGGCGCTGTCCTGTACCTCGATCTCGATGATCGTGTCGTTCAACTCGCCCCGGCGCAGCTTGGCGCGGAACATCTCGCGCGTCTGTTCGCGGGCTTCCTTGCCCGCAAGCGCCTCGATTACCCTGTCCTCGGCGGCCTTTTCGGCGCGGGCCTTCACATCGTCGCGCATCCGGGCACGGGTTTCGATCAGCGCGGCATCGACCAGATCGCGGATGATCGACTCCACATCGCGCCCGACATAACCCACCTCGGTAAACTTGGTCGCCTCAACCTTCAGGAACGGGCTGCGCGCCAGTTTCGCAAGACGCCGGGAAATCTCGGTCTTGCCAACGCCGGTCGGTCCGATCATCAGGATGTTCTTGGGATAAACCTCTTCCTGCATCTCGGCGCCCAGTTGCTTGCGGCGCCAGCGGTTGCGCAGGGCCACGGCAACGGCGCGCTTGGCGTCCTTTTGCCCGATGATGAAGCGATCAAGCTCCGAGACGATCTCGCGCGGGGTCAGGCTGCTCATTTGGCGATCCGCTCCACGGTCAGGTTGCCATTGGTGTAAACGCAGATGTCGGCGGCGATTGCCATGGCGCGGCGGGCCACTTCCTCGGCGCCCAGATCGGTGGCCATCAGACCCCGCGCTGCAGCCAATGCAAAATTCCCGCCCGATCCGATGGCTGCCACGTCATGTTCCGGCTCCAGTACGTCGCCCGCACCGGTGATGACATAGACCGCCGCGCCATCGGTCACGATCAGCATGGCTTCAAGATTGCGCAGATACTTGTCCATCCGCCAGTCCTTGGCCAGATCAACGCAGGCCCGCGCCAATTGGCCGGGGGCCGCGTCCAGCTTTTTCTCCAGCCGTTCCAAAAGGGTGAAAGCATCGGCGGTTGATCCGGCAAAGCCTGCCACCACATCCTGCCCACCGGGAGACAGCCGCCGCACCTTGCGTGCCGTCCCTTTGATCACGGTTTGGCCCAGGCTGACCTGCCCGTCGCCCGCCACCACAACCTCGCCGCCACGGCGCACCGCCAGAATGGTGGTGCCGTGCCAGCCTGGAAACCTGTCTTCCGCCATATCCGCCTCCGAACCTTGCCGACATATGGGGTTGGGCAAGGGCAAAAGAAAAGGGCGCCACAGCGGGCGCCCCGGATCGTGCCAGCAAACCGGCGTCAGATCGCCGATTGAATCCAGTTGGCCAAGGCCGCCTTGGGGGCCGCACCAACCTTGTTCGACACAACCTCACCATTCTTGAACAGGAACAGCGACGGGATCCCGCGCACACCCAGAACCGCCGGGCTGTCGGGGTTTTCGTCAACATTGACCTTCACGATCTTGACTTTGCCGGCATATTCGGCGGCCAGCTCCTCAAGGGCCGGGCCGATCTGGCGGCAAGGACCGCACCATTCTGCCCAAAAATCCACGATAACCGGGATATCCGACTTGCGGACCTCGGTATCGAAAGTGGCATCGGTCACGGCAACGGTGTTCGCACCCATGGCGCATCTCCAAACGAAAGGGGTCGGCTATCGAAGCTAGGCATGGTGCCCACCGACGTCAAGAGATAGCGGCCCTTTGCAATGCGGCCCGCACCATATTGCATGGCACTGGCATCAGGCTGGCGGTGCGCGTCCACAAGATCGCAAGATCGATCCGTCGGTCAGGCCAGATTTGCGCCAACGCCGCCTCATAGGCACCCAACTGGCGCAGGATGCCTTCTGGCACGTCGGCTGCGGTGTCGGGCACCACGCGGTTCGATTTGAAATCGACCGCCAGCACACAGTCGGGCGAGATGACCAGCCGGTCGATGGTGCCCGTCATCTGAATGCCACCAATGACAGCCGAAATCGGCACCTCGGCCAGACCGCCGGGTGCAAAGACATGCGCCAATGCCGGTTCTGCCAGCAGATCAAGCACTTCAGGCAGGGCCGCCGCAGCCTCTATCCCCATCTTTGCGGCAAGCAGGGCGCGCTGATCTGGCGAAACCTGCGGCAGATACTCCAGCAACAGATGCAGCGCGGTGCCATGCGCCTTGGCGGCCTCGACCTCCAGTCCCTCACCCGGCAGGGCCTTGGCCCCGCCAAGATCGGATGGCGAAAAGCTGCGGGCCGGTTCCTCGGCAGGGGCCACCGGGGCGCTTACCCAATCTGGCAGCTCATCTTGCAGCGCCGAACCGGCAGGCAGGATGTCTGTGGGTGACAAGGACTGCGGCCAGACGCCCGTCTGATAACGCATCGTGCCATCGTCATTCACAACCGCGCCAGCCGCCCGCATTCCGGCTTGCACATGGGCATACCACGCCCAGTCCACCGGATCCTTCGGCCCGGTTTTGCGCTCGGTCTTGACATCGCCGGCGCCGGCGACAATCAACCAGCATCTCGCCCGCGTTAGTGCAACATAAAGAAGGCGCAGCCCTTCTTGCGCCAGCCGCTTGCGCCGGGCCTCGCGCGCCTCGCCAATCAGGGCGGGACTGTCATCGGCGGGGGTTTTCCATGCCGCCGTGCCATCGGCCAGCCGCAAAATCTCGTCCCGTTCGCGCGGCTCGCGGTCGGTGGTGTCAGGCAGGATGACGATGGGCGCCTCCAGCCCCTTGGCGCCATGGACTGTCATCACGCGGATACGGTCGCCCGCGCTGTCCATCTGGCGCTTGACCTCAATCTCGCCGGTATCGAGCCAGATCAGAAAACCGGTCAGGCTGGGCACTTCAGCCGTTTCATAGGCAATCGCCCGGTTCAGCAACTCATCGATTCCGTCCTCGGCCTCCTGGCCCAGCCGGGCGATCAGGCGGTGGCGGCCATCGTGCCGGGTCAGCGCACGGTCGATCAATTCATAAGGGCGCAGAAAATCGGCCTGATCGCGCAGATCCTTCAGCTTGGTAACAGTCTGGGTTTGCGCGGTATCATTGCGCAATGCTTCCCACAAAAAGCCGCGGCGGGGTTGAGCCAGGCGGTGAAGCTCGTCCTCGGTCCAGCCGAACAGCGGCGAACGCAAAGTCGCCGCCAGCGACAGGTCATCTTCTGGCGTTGCCAGAAAGCGCAGCAGTGCCGTCAGATCCTTGACCGCAAGCTCTGCCCCCAACTTCAGACGGTCGGCGCCCGCAATTGGCAACTGGGCCTTTTTGCAGGCCCGGATGATCTCGGCAAACAAGGTTGATCGGCGCTGGACCAGAATCAGGACGTCTCCGGGCCGCACCGCCCGATAGCCGCGCGGATCTTCCCGCAAGTCCACCGGAATTGACGTTCCGGTCGCGATCATATCCGCAATGTTCTGTGCGATCTGTTGGGCCAGGCGGGCGGTGTGATGGGTTTCTGCGACCAGATCGACCGGATTCTCCCATTCCGCATCGGATTCGACCCTGGTTGGCTCGATCAGTGGCCACAGATCGACACGACCCGGCATCGTTTCCTTGTGGGCGATGTGGTGCATATGCGCGCCCAGCGCCTCGGGGAAGCGGGAGCCAAGAGTTTCATCGACCAGCCGCAGCACCGCCGGGGACGACCGGAAGGAATATTCCATCTCCAGCGTCTGGAATGGCAGGTCAGCCGCGCGGAAATCGGCCAGAAAATCGTTCTGCTTGCGGTCAAACGCGGCGACATCGGCGCCCTGAAATGAATAGATCGACTGTTTTTTATCGCCGACGACGAACAAGGTGCGGGCGCCCGGCCTTGCCCCCTCGCCTGCGGTGAACTCGCTCGTCAGCAGTTCGATGATCCGCCACTGATCGGGTGCGGTATCCTGCGCCTCATCGACCAGAATATGGTCGATTCCGCCGTCCAGTCGGAACAGAACCCATGCGGCCAGCGCCCTGTCGGTCAGCAGCGCCTTGGCGCGCTGAATAAGGTCGTCGAAATCCAGCCGCCCGCGCATGGCCTTTGCGCGTTCGTAAAGCGGCAGGAAACGCCCGGCGAAGCGGTGCATCAAGGCCGTTTTTTCAGAAGCCCGTAGCGCAAGCCGCTGCGGTCGGACAGCTTCTACCCGGCGCATCAGATCGTGAAGGCGGTCAAGGTCTGCGCCCAGCATCGGCCGGCAATCCTTGGTCGGCAGCCGATCTGTCTTGGCGCAGTTCGGTTGCTTGGTATCGGCTCCATAGATGAAAAGGGCCTCAAGCGCGGCAAGCGCTCCAAGATCGGGCGATGACAGATCTATTGCCGTCAGGCTTTCGGCCAGGGCCAGGTCTGTTGCCTTCCCCTTCTGCAAAAACGGCACTATCCGGCCAAACAGTGACGCTTCATCCCCAAGAAATACGCGCGCCAGCAGGCTGGCTTCGGTTTCGCCGGGCGCCACGCCGAACAACCCGCGTAACTCCTGTTCAGACAAGGGCCGGGCAAAGGCGGCGCGCTGGGCGCTGACCTCTTGTGCCAGTGTGGCGAAATCATCGCCCGAAAAGGCCTGTGCCAGTTCGGCGATAAGGTCTTTGTCGGTGCGGTCTGCCATGTCTTCAAGGATTTCCGACCGAAGCAGATGCGCAGCGCGGTCGTCCAGTTCCTGAAAGGCGGGGGCAACACCCGCCTCCAGCGGAAAGCGGCGCAGCAGCGTGGCACAAAAGCTGTGAATGGTCTGGATCCGCAGGCCACCCGGCGTTTCCAGCGCGCGGGCGAACAGGCGGCGTGCGCGGGCCAGATCTGCCGCCGGCAGCGCGCCGCCCTCGCCCAACTGGATCAGCGCACCGCGAAGATCGTCGTCAGGCTTCATCGCCCATTCTCCCAGCAGCCGGAACAAGCGGTTCTGCATCTCGGCGGCGGCGGCCTTGGTATAGGTCAGGCACAGGATATGTTGCGGTTGCACCCCCGACAGCAACAGCCGCGCCACCCGTTCGGTCAGAACCCGCGTCTTTCCCGATCCGGCATTCGCGGCAATCCAGGACGAGGCTTGTGGATGCGCCGCCTGAACCTGGCGCTCGCTGGCTGCGTCGCGGATCATGCGCCCTCCTCTGGCCCGACGGGCGTTGGCGCGGCGCGGTCCGACATCTGCCATTCGCCAAGGCGCGACAGGTGATCGTAATCGCCTTCGATGCGGTCCTCGAACACGGCGCGGCGCGCGGTATATCCGGTTGCACGGCGGTGATAGCGGTCGATCAGCGTGACGAATCTGCCCCATTCGCTTTCGGTCAGATCGGGCGTGATTTCGGTCTCAACCGCCTTCTCGCCCGCACCCAGCCCGATATAACTGATCTCGGCCACCTCTGTGGGGCCGATTTCGGCGAAGCCGCCCCGTTCGGCCATGGCTGCCGCCAGCAGCAATTGCTTGTCGTAATGTTCTTGCTGCTTCTTCGTTGGTGGGGTGCCGGATTTATAGTCGATCAGGTGCAGGCGGCCATCGGGTAGGCGGTCAATGCGATCGGGCGTGCCGAACAGGGTGAAATCATGGCCCGGCACCGCGATCTGGCCTTTGGATTCGACCAAAAGGGTGGTGCCGCCCCTTTTGCGGTCTTGTGTCAGCACATGGTTCGCTGCGCGCGAAAACCGCGCCAGCCAGAGGGCGCGGGCGGCGGGAAACGGCACCTCTGCTTCCAATACCTCGGCGGCAGTGGCCAGCAGACGCGCGCGTGCAGCAAGCAGGCTTTCCCCCGCTGGCCGCTCGCGGACAAACCTTTCCAGAATCAGGTGAAAGGCATTTCCCCTGTCGCGGGCGTCGGCCACCGGATGCAGCGGGTCCAGCGGATAGAGACGCAGCACATGACGGGCGTAAATCGCGTAAGGGTCGCGGATCAGCCGCGCAATCGCCGTCAGGGCCAACCGCCGCGGGCGCTGGGCAACAGGTGGTTGCGGCGCGGGACGACGGGCAGGTGCAAGGCGCGGATCGGCCATCTGCCTCGGTGACGGGGCTTCCAGCGCCGCCGCCATGGCCAGCCACTGCGCCCCACGAGAACGCATTGCGGTCAGCGCCTCTGGCCCGTGCTGGTCTGGCAGGCCCGACATCAGGTTCATCAGGCGGTTCAGCCAGCGCGACGGCACACATTCCGCTTCGGCATCGCGGATGGATCGGGTCAGGATCACCTCGGGCGCGGCGACAGCTTGTTGATAGTCATGGGCCGAAAGCCCGATGCGCCGTTCGGGCAACAAGAGGCCCGCCTCTTTGCGCATGGCGCGGTTCAACCACGGGTCAGGTGGCGGCAATTGCGGCCAGGTGCCATCATTCAGCCCGGCCAGAACCACCAGATCGGCGCCCTGAATACGCGCTTCGACCGTTCCCCACAGCATGATCCGGGGATGACTTTGCACCGCCTCACGAACCTCTGTCCGCGTCAGCAGGGCACCGAACAGGTCGCGGTATTCGGGCGCCGACATCGCCCCACCGTGTGAGGCCTCGGCTATCAGATCCTGCATGATGCCCAGTGCCTGCTCGCCCGCCTCTTTCTGCCACAACGCCCCGCTGCCGGTTTCGGCAGTGCCGCGCGCCAGCGCCTCGGCCAGATTGAGGTGGCGTTGAACGTGCTCGGTAAGGGCCAGCGGACTTTCCGTATCGGCCGAGCAAGCAGCCAGCGCCTTGGCCAGAAATGCCCCCCAGGCCGGGGCCTCTGGTGCTTCCTGCGTGTTTGCCCAGTGCAACAGGGCTGCCGCCGTCGGGAAAACCGGGCCGTGGCGGCGCAACCGCAGCTCCAGCTCGCGGGTCAGGCGCAGGTGGGTGCCACGATCGCCGGTGCTGGCGGTGAGGGGGTGTTTCAGCAAGATCAGCAGCCGCTCTGCCGTCAGCCTTACCCCGAACAGATCGGCGACATGCAGCAGGAACCGGCCGGGCGCAGACAGGGCCAGGGGCCGTCCGGCGGAATCGTCCGGCACCAGCCGCCAGCGATCAAGAGCGGCCGACACTTGCCGGGCCAATGTTCGGTCTGGTGTGATGACGGCGGCGGTGCGACCCTGTTCGGCGGCCTGTCGCAAGACAAGTGCTATGGCCAGCGCCTCGGTTCTGGGGCTCTGCGCCTCAATTAGAGTCATTTCTGCGGTTGCCCCACGCAGATCGGGCAAGCCCGGCCCCTCTGCCAGCCAGCGGTCGGTCACCGGCGCCGGGCGCAACGAAAGCGAGATCAGGCGGTTCCGGTCAGGATTGGGCGCCGGGGTCTGGCGCCAGGGGCGGAAATCGGTCGGCGACAGGCCCAGATTATCGGCCAGCCGCCGATAGCGGAATTGCGGGTGATCCTCGGCGGTCAGCGAATCCTGCAAGGCCGCCCAGCCATCGGAGGGCAGGTCGGCATCAAATCCTGGCAAGACCAGCATGCCTTTGGGCAGTGCGGCCACGGCGCGCATCAACTGCGCCGTGGCGCCGCGCGACCCGGTAGAGCCCGCAACAATCACCGGATCGCAGGGCGGCGCAGCGGTCCAAAGGGCCACCTGCGCTTCGACCGCAAGGCGCTGCCGCAGCCCGGCATCAGGTGCGGACCGGTCGTGCAGATATGGCGCGATGATCGACAGGAATTGCCGTGTACGGGCCCAATGTTCGGAATGACCCGACACATCCAGCCCCGCCACGGTTTCAACTGGAACGCCCTCTCCCTGCATTTCCTCCCCCAATTGGGCGAGGCTGTCGGCCAGATCGAAGATTGCAGATCGGGGTGCCAGATCGGGCTGGCTTTCCAGCAGTCCGGCGACCAGTTGGGCCAGTTCCAGCCGCCGTCGCAGGGGCGGCACGGGTGGCGGCACGCCAAGGCGGGGATCGTCGGGCAGCTCCGTGATCAGCCGCAGCTTCGGCAGCAGCATGGCGCCATGGCTGCGAAAGGCGGTCTCAACCTCACGCCGCATCCGGGCGGTGTTCAGAAACAGCGTCACTCGCGCCATTGCTTCGGGGGGGGCTGCGGACATGCGGTCACACAGGCCTGCGACAAGCTCGACAGTGAAATTTGCGCCGGACGGCAGGTAAAAGACGCCTTCCGTCATGTGGCGGCCCCGGCCAGCAGGGCCTCGGCCTCAGCTATTCCTTCGGGCCGGCCGACATCGCACCAGCCGCCTTGGTGCACCAGCCCAAAGGCGCGCCCGGTTGCGATCAGGCGGTCCCAAAGAAGGTTCAGGGAAAAGACCTGTTCCGGAACTTCGGCCAGACGCCCGGTTTGCAGGATCTGTGCGCCCAGATACACCAGCCCCGGTGCCCCTCTTGCGCGGGACAGCCGACCCTGATCGTCCATCAGGAAATCCCCCTGCCCAGTATGACCCAGCGCCTTGCCGGGGGGCGCCAACAGCAAGAGCGCATCCATTCGCTCCTCGTCCCAATATTGCGAAAGTTGCAGCAGGGGGTTCTGCCCGGTCCAGACCGCATCGCTGTTCAGCGTCATGACGGGGGAAGATTGCAGCAGGGGCAAAGCCTTGCGAAGCCCGCCTCCGGTTTCCAGCAGCAAGCCATCCTCTGCGCTGATGACAACAGGCAGATGGGCCAGATGGGCCGTGATCTGCCCGCCCAGATAATGGGTGTTCACAACGATGGGCTGCGCTTGCGCGGCCACCGCAATGGTCAGCGCGTGATCGATCAGCGGTTTGCCAGCCACCTCGATCAGCGGCTTGGGGCGATTGGCGGTCAGCGCGCCCATCCGGGTGCCCTTGCCTGCGGCGAACAGCATCAACGGAAAAGATCGCATTTCGCCTCCATGAGTGCAAGCGCAGCCGGGTCTGGCGGCGGCAGCAGGGCGCTACATAGGGCCTGCAGGCGCTCCATCCCCGGCTGGCACAGATTGGCCTGCAATTGCCGCCAGACCCGGGGCAACAGAGCCAGATATCCGGGCTTGCCGCCCACCAGACAAAGCCGGGCAAAGATACCCAGAATTCGCAACGCCCGCTGCGCCCCCAACACTGCATAAGCCCGGCGAAAGACAGCTTCGTCCTGCCCCGCCCCGGCGGCAAATCGGTTAATCATCTGCTCCTCTGTCGAGGGCAGAACATCGCGCCGCGCATCTTGCAGCAACGAGACCAGATCATAGCCCGGCTGCCCCATCTGGGCCAACTGAAAGTCCAGCAGGCCAACCCTTGCCAACCCTTGCCGACCAGGCAGCCACAACAGGTTTTGCGCGTGATAATCCCGCAGGATCAAAACCCGCGGCCCGTCGGCATGGTGCTGCAACATATCGCCCAGCACGGACCGGAACGCATCCGTCGATACCCTTTCGCCCGTTATGGCAAAACGATACCAGTCCAGCGCAAATGCGGCGGCATCTGCCCAATCGGCAGCTGACAAATCAGGCAGGTTCGGCGGTGCAGCCCGGGCCTGCAAGTGCAGCAGAACATCGGTTGCCGCCTGATACAGCGCGCCCTCCTGCGCCGGATCATCGGCAAGCTGACGCGAGAAAAGCCCGTCTCCCAGATCTTCCAGCAACAGGAAGCCGTTTGGCAGATCTTGCGCCAGACACTGGGGTGCGGACAGGCCAAGGCCCGTCAGATGGCGCGCAATCGCCAGGAATTGTGCCGGATCGTCACCCTTTCCGGGTGGCGCGTCCATCAGAACGGCGGTCTTGCCAGGCAGGACAAGCCGGTCATAGCTGCGGTCAGACGCGTCCCCGGCCAGAAAAGTGCGGTCTGCCGCACCCCAGCCTGCCTGCTCCAGAAACCTCTGGGAAAGAAGGCGCCTGTCGCTGACCGGGTTCTTTGCCCCAGCCATTTGCTGAAGCGCGGTCACAAGGCCGGGCCTTCCCGGGACGGAAGCAGTTGCCAGACGCCCCTCGCCCTCAGCCCGAAGCGAGAGGTGAATGGCATCTGTTGGCACCATGTTTCCCAGTCTTTCGGGCCATTCGATCAGGGTGATGGCGCTTTGAAACGCCTGATCCAGTCCCAGCTCCCAGGCTTCGTCCGGATGGCCGAGCCGATATAGATCCGCGTGCCAGATTTCGACGCTATCGCCCTGATAGACTTGTACCAGAGTAAATGTTGGCGAGGGCACCTCTTCATCCGGGCTGTCCAGTCTGCTGCGAATCAAGGTGCGGGCAAAATGGCTTTTTCCGGCACCGATCGGGCCGTCAAGCAGGATGCAATCCCCGGCGGCCAGCTTTGGTGCGATCTGGCGTGCCAAGGCCTCGGTTGCCGCTTCATCGGGCAGGAACAGGGAAATATTGGTGACGTCTTGTCTGATGATCATGGGGGCGAGTCTAACCGCGCCTGTCTCAGCCGCAAGGACCGCCCGTCACCCGCGCCGTTGTTTCCGCTCCGCCGGACGCTGCAAACCTTCTTCCGTAGCGCCCGTAAGAACCGAAAAGGCGACAAGTGTCGCCCCCGCAGCCAGCGGCGCACAGCGAAACCGCAAGGCGCGACCATCATTCAGGCGCGCCTCGCCGTCCCAGGGCACGCGATTTCCGACCGTTGAAACATAGGCCTCAACCTCTGACCAACGGGCGCCCGGCGCCGTCAGGCTTTGCCAATAGACGGCAAGTTGGCCAACCGGAACCACTCCCAGTTCTTCTGCCCCATCGCGACCCCAAAGCTGGCTGTAATGGGCGTTGGTCATCACCAGTTGCCCTTCCCGGGAAAAGACCGCAATGGCCTCTTCCATCGAATCGATCACTGACTGACCCAGTTCCAGATCGGCGCGATAGCGCCGCGCCCGCATCGTCTCGGTTGAAACGTCTTCGAACATCAGCATCAGCCCGCCATCGGCATAGGGCCTGCCGCTGACACGAAACACTTGGCCGTCGGGCAGATGCCATGTTTCCTGGTACAATCCTTCGGAAGCCGCGCGCTCCATGTTGACCAGGGCTTCACGCCAGCTTTTGTAGTCCTTGGGCTCGGGCAGAATGCGCGCCTCGCGCAGCGCATCCAGAAAGGAAATCAGAGAGGTCTTGCTCGTCAACATCTCTGCCGGAAGCTGGGTCAGATCCAGCAAGGCGGGATTCAGGATGCACAACTGCCGCTGCTGGTCAAAGACCGCAACGCCAATCGGCAAATGGGCAAAGGTCTTTGAAACGGTCTGTATGGTTTCCTTGCGGCTGGTCTCGGCCTTAACAAGCGCATCTACAGGGGTTGCGAAAAAGACACCTTCGCAGCCCTCACCGACCCCGGAATCAAGCTGGAACCACAATTCGCGCCAGTCCGACAAGGCGATGCGTGCGCGTTGGCCGGGCAAATTCTGGCTTGTCGCAGTGCGGTCAAACAGGCGCGGCAAGGGCCAGCCAAGCTCTTCTCCGGGCTGCAAGGCCTCGGCGGCCATCAGCAGATAGGCGGTGTTCGACCAGATGATGTCGCCTGATTTATCCTCACGCCAGCAAAGGCTGGGCATTTCGGCGACGATCGTACGCAGGTCTTCCACCTCTCGCTGCAACGCCGCGAAGGTAAAGGGATCCGGCCCCGTATCAGGCGCACCGCTTGGTTCTGCCAGAGCAAGGCGCAACAACCCGCCGCGCTCCTCTACCGACAGCAGCGTGGTCTTGCGCATCGCGGGGTCGGAAACCAAATCCAGCCGCCCCCGCTCAGGCAGGGTTGCCAGCTGGCTGGCCAGTTCGGGAAAGGGGCGCGCTAGGAACCTGTGCAACCGGGCCAGCGGTTCGCCCGGGCCAGGGATTGACGACAACAGCGACCGCGCCGAAGGGCTGAGATCAACAAGGGTTTCCCCGTCGAACAGGAATACCGTTCCAGATGCGCGGTCAGAGAAAAGGCTCTGCCCGCGAGATTTTGGGTCTCTCAGCTCAAACGCGCGAAACAGCGTCAGGGCCGCAAGGGCTGTCAAAAAGGCCGTGGCTACCAGCCCGGCGGCAACAAGTATGCTCACCGAATCCCCCAGACGATTGTCCTTCACCCCTGTGACAACCATGGGGAGATTTTGTTAACCGTTCGTTAATCTATGGGCGAGAAGGCGGCGCTCTTATCGAATGGGGAGATTTTCGCCCAACGCCTGCCCGCGCGGCACCGAAATTTGCGCCAGAGGCCAGATCACCTCCACGATTGCGCCGCTGCGTTCCGGCCGTTCGTCAGCCGTCAGAAACGGATCGCCGGCATTGGCAAAAGTAAGCTCGGCGCCGGTCCGCTCCAGCAGTGTCTTGGCAATGAACAGTCCCAGCCCCATGCCCTCGTAACCGGGCCGGGTGTCGGTGATTTCGATATTGGGTTCGCGGCGGGACCGCACAAAAGGGTCACCTATTCGCCCGATGATCTGGGACGGAAAACCTGCCCCGTCGTCGATGATCTGAACCCGGACCGAATCCGCAGTCCAGCTAGCGGTGATCCAGATCCGCGCCTTGGCGAAATCGACGGCATTCTGCGCCAGATTGCGCAGCCCGTGAATAAGCTCGGGCCGGCGTTGTATTTCCGGCTCGGGGCCGATGCCCGGCGTGGTTTCAAGTGTTACCGACTTGCCGCGCGACAGATGTGGCTCTGCTGCCTCGCGGATCACGGCTGTCAGCGGCGCGCTGAGAAGATGCCGGTCCTCTTTGCCGGCTTTGCCCATGGACCGCAGGATATCACGGCAGCGGTCGGCCTGGTCGCGGATCAGGCGGGCGTCTTCCTGTAGATCGGCGTTGTCGGCCAACTCATCAATCATCTCGCTTGAAACCAGCTTGATGGTCGCCAGCGGGGTTCCAAGCTCATGCGCCGCGGCTGCAACCACGCCGCCCAGATCGGTCAGCTTCTGCTCGCGCGCCAAGGCCATTTGGGTTGCAAGCAAGGCATCTGCCATTGATCGCATTTCGGTTGCCACCCGGCGGGAATAGATGCCCAGAAACACGATTCCGATGATCAGAGACAGCCAATAGCCGAACTTGAACAGGTCCGGCACCTGCAATACGCGGCCAGATGCGTCATGCAGCCCGACATTGTAAAACGCCAGGACCGACACAAAGCCGATTGCCAACAGCCCGAGAAACATGGTCGAGCGCAGCTCAAGCGCCAGAGCCGAGACAGTAACCGGCGCCAGGATCAGCAGCGCGAAAGGGTTCGTCAGCCCCCCTGTCAGAAACAGCAGCAACGACAACTGCGTCAGGTCGAACGTCAGGGTGATCAGCGCCTCGGCCTCGACCAGGCGCTTGTTGCCGGGAAACAGATACATCAACAGAAGGTTGACGATGACGGCCAATCCCACCGCCAGATAGCACAGGCCCGACGGCAGGCTGATCAGAAAAACCTGCTGGGCCACCACCAGGGCTGCGATCTGGCCCACAACCGCAAGCCATCGCAACAGGATCAGCGTTCGCAGCCGCAACCACTCTGCGCGTTCCGACCCGAAACCCTGCGTCGTCATAGTGTCTTCCGTTGTCTGGTCTTTGCATGGCAAGGGTGGCAACATGCCAACCAGATTGGCAATAGCCGAGAAGGGGCGGGGAATGACAAGGATTTATGCTATTGCGGCCATGGTGGTCACGGTGGCTTTTCTGGGGGCGAGCTATTATTTTCTGGTTTTGGTCCCTCGCGCGAACGACCCTTTTGCCGACTGCCGGGCAGGTGCGGTAGGCGGTGGCGATATCGGCGGGCCCTTCACGCTGGTGAATGGTAATGGCCAAACCGTCACCGACAAGGATGTAATCACCAAGCCATCCCTGATCTATTTTGGCTATACGTTCTGCCCTGATGTCTGCCCCGCTGACAACGCACGCAACGCCGAGGCAGTTGATATTCTAGAAGAGCGCGGCTTTGACGTGCAGCCGGTCTTCATCTCGATCGATCCAGAGCGCGATACCCCCGAGGTTGTAAAAGAATTCGCGGCCAACCTTCACCCCAAGATGGTCGGGCTTACGGGTTCGCCCGAACAGGTCAAGGCGGCCTCGCTGGCCTACAAGACCTATTACCGCAAGCAAGAGGGGGATTCAGAATTCTATCTGATGGATCATTCGACCTTCACCTATCTGGTCATGCCCGGATACGGCTTCGTCGATTTCTTCAAGCGGGACGATACCGCCGACGCCATGGCCGACCGCGTTGCCTGTTTTGCGGAAAAAGCAGCACGCTAGACAGTTTGACCCCCTCGCGCGGGCGGTCTATCTATCTGGCAGACATCTTTCCGCAGAGGAATTGCCATGGCTGAAGATCTGATTGCCGAGCTTGGCCCGGACCCCAGTCTGCTGCTGGTTGACGATGACGAAGCCTTCGTGAAGCGATTGGCAAAGGCCATGGAAAAACGCGGATTTCAGCCAGAAACCGCAAACAGCGTTGCCGCCGGTCGGGCAATTGCCCTGACCCGCCCGCCCGCTTATGCGGTTGTCGATCTGCGGCTGGAGGACGGCAACGGCCTTGATGTAGTTGAAGCCCTGCGAGAGCGTCGCCCCGATTGCCGCATTGTCGTTCTGACGGGCTATGGCGCCATTGCAACGGCCGTTGCTGCCGTCAAGATCGGGGCGACCGATTATCTGTCAAAGCCCGCAGACGCCAATGAAGTTACGAACGCCCTGCTTTCACGCGGCGAGGCCTTGCCAGAGCCGCCCGAAAACCCGATGTCCGCCGACCGCGTTCGTTGGGAGCATATTCAGCGGGTCTATGAAATGTGTGACCGCAATGTTTCCGAAACCGCACGCAGGCTTTCGATGCATCGCCGGACATTGCAGCGAATTCTTGCAAAGCGCAGTCCGAAATAAAAGGACAGCTTGATGGAATGAGTTCGCGGGCCTAAAATCGGCGTATATCATAATAAGGAGCCTGAAATGGCTTTCGACCTCGACCATCTCTCTCTCAAGGACCTTAAGGACCTGCACGCGCAGGTAACCAAGGCCATTGCGACCTTTGTTGACCGTAAGAAAAAGCAGGCCCTTGCAGAGCTGGAAGAAAAAGCCCGGGAACACGGCTTTTCCCTGTCGGAACTGACCGGCGCTGCCCCTGTGCGCAAGCGGACGCCAGCAACCGCGAAATATGCAAACCCTGCCAATTCCGCCGATACCTGGTCGGGCCGTGGCCGCAAGCCGCGGTGGTTTGAAGAGGCGATTGCAAACGGCAAGAAAGCCGACGATCTGCTGATATAGGCCGATCTAGACCGCCGATTTCAACCAGCGCATAAAGGTTTTCAGCTCGGGCCTTTTGGGTCCGGGCTTGGTTACGATGTAATAGGCCAGCGCATCGTCGGTAATCTGGCTCAGGATCACCAGATTACCCTCTTCGACATCCTGTTCCACCAGGGCGATCGCCTCGACATGCAGGCCCAACCCCTGACGCGCCGCCGCCAGCGCCAGCTCTTCATTCGGCATCAGGGTGATCTGCATGGCATCGGGCTTCAGCCCGCGCTCTTTTAGCCAAGCCATCGCCTCGGGCCAGTCCTGCTCGATCACCCATGGCATGGCCGACATTTCGCGGTTCGACAATTCGGTGCGACCGTTCAGCAGCTCTGGCGCCGCAACAATCGCATAACGGGCCGAAGACAGATACTCGGCATCCACCCCGGGCCATTTTCCGCTGCCAAACCGAATTCCCAGATCGATCCCGTCGCGCCGAAGATCGATGACCCGCTGTTCAGGGTGCAGCAGCAACGGGATTTCGGGGTGCTTCATCCAGAAGTCGCCCAGCCGCGGCATCAGCCATTGGGTGGCGAAGGCGGGCGTCATGGTCAGATGCAATGGGGCCTTGCCTGTTTCAGTCGCAAGGTCGGCCACCGCGCGTTCGATCACGCCGAACCCATCGGCCAGGGCCTGCGCCAGCTTGTCGCCGCTGGCCGTCAGCTTCAACCCGCGGCCCTCACGATAGATCAGGTCACAGTTCAGACCTGCCTCGAGCGCGCGCACTTGCTGAGCCACTGCGGCATGGGTGACGTTCAACTCGCGCGCGGCTTGGGAAAAGCCCTGCAACCGCGCGGCTGCTTCGAATGCGCGCAGTTGGGTCAGCGAGGGGAAGCTGCGCCAGTCAATCGCCATATGTTAGTAATCCTAACAGATCGAAAAAATCTCTGACTCGAGTGTGGGCGCAAACATCCCTATATACAAGGCATGAACCGAGCCAAAAGGACTGAAGAAATGTTAAACCTGATTGCAAATGCCCTGCTGATCGCCGCTGGTGGCTATCGTCCGCAAAACCCCGCTGATCAGCGCGGTCGCCAGATCGAAAAGGCCATCAAATCGTGACGGCGGCCAAAAGCTCCGCATGTCGTGAAATATAGTCCGCCCGCACCGACGCGGGCGGACGCAGTTTTATCTCAAGCCCTTTCAGAACCAGATTTTCCGGCCGCCCGAACAACTTGTCGGCCTCGCCTTGTGAAAACCCTGCGATTTGCACCGCCTCCAACCATGCAGAAATCTTGTCGGCGGCCTTGATCGCCTTCTTGATCGCCAGCGGCAGTATTGCAGGCAGGCCAAAGCGCATATGCACTGCTGCGGCGAGCCGCGCATCCAGATCGCCATAGCCCGGCCCGACCGCCGCCTTGACCGGGCTGATCATGTCGCCAATCACATATTCTGGTGCGTCATGCAGCAGGGCCGCCAGTTGCCAGCGCGCCGCACAGCCCGGATTGCAACGGGTAAAGATTTCCTCAACCAGCAACGAATGTTCAGCGACAGAATAGGGCCAGTCGCCCCGCGTCTGCCCGTTCCAACGCGCGACGAAAGCCAGACCATGGGCGATGTCCTCCACCTCGATATCCATTGGCGTCGGGTCCAGCAGGTCCAGCCTGCGGCCCGAAAGCATCCGTTGCCACGCGCGCGGCTGTTTCATTTCGGTCTCTGCTTGGTTGTCGAAAACGTGGGCCAATGCTATCTGCCCTTGCAAACAAGGATCAAGGAGCGCCTCGATGGCTGCGGACTACATCGTCAAGGATATTGCCCTGGCCGACTTTGGCCGCAAGGAACTGACCATCGCCGAAACCGAAATGCCGGGCCTGATGGCCTGCCGCGAAGAGTTTGGCGCAAGCAAGCCCCTGAAGGGCGCGCGCATTGCCGGGTCGCTGCACATGACGATCCAGACCGCCGCGTTGATTGAAACGCTGACTGCCCTTGGTGCCGATGTGCGCTGGGCCTCGTGCAACATCTTCTCGACCCAGGATCACGCGGCTGCGGCGATTGCGGCCGCAGGCACCCCGGTTTTTGCCATCAAGGGAGAAACGCTGGAGGAGTACTGGGAATACACTGACAAGATCTTCCAGTTCGGCGGGATTGGCGGCACCTGCAACATGATCCTCGACGATGGCGGGGATGCGACGCTGTATATCCTCCTCGGCGCGCGGGTTGAGGCGGGCGAGACCGACCTGATCGCGGTTCCGACCAGCGAAGAAGAGGTTTGCCTCTTCAACCAGATCAAAAAGCGCCTGGCCGCCAGCCCCGGCTGGTTCACCAAGCAGCGTGCCGATATCAAGGGCGTGTCGGAAGAAACCACCACCGGCGTCCATCGCCTGTACGAACTGCACAAGAAGGGCCTGCTGCCGTTCCCGGCAATCAATGTGAACGACAGCGTTACCAAGTCGAAGTTCGACAACAAGTATGGCTGCAAGGAATCGCTGGTCGATGGCATTCGCCGTGCCACCGATACGATGATGGCCGGCAAGGTCGCCGTAGTCTGTGGCTATGGCGACGTGGGCAAGGGCTCTGCCGCGTCCTTGCGCGGTGCTGGTGCTCGCGTGAAGGTGACCGAGGTTGATCCGATCTGCGCCCTGCAAGCCGCGATGGACGGCTATGAAGTCACGCTGCTGGAGGATGAGGTCGCCACGGCCGACATCTTCATCACCACCACCGGCAACAAGGACGTGATCCGCATCGAGCATATCCGCGAGATGAAGGACATGGCCATCGTCGGCAACATCGGCCATTTCGACAACGAAATTCAGGTCGCCGCGCTGCGCAACCACAAATGGACCAACATCAAGGATCAGGTGGACATGATCGAGATGCCTTCGGGGGCACGGATCATCCTCTTGTCCGAAGGCCGCCTTCTGAACCTTGGCAATGCCACGGGCCACCCCTCTTTCGTCATGTCGGCCAGCTTCACCAATCAGGTGCTGGCGCAGATTGAGTTGTGGACCAAGGGCAAGGACTATGCCCCCGGCGTGTATATCCTTCCCAAGGCGCTGGATGAAAAGGTCGCCCGCCTGCATCTGAAGAAGATCGGCGTCAAGCTGACCGAGCTGAAGCCCGAGCAGGCCGATTATATCGGCGTCAAGGTTGAAGGCCCGTTCAAGGCCGAACACTACCGCTACTGATCGACGCACATCCGCCCAAGGGGGAAGAAGCTGCGACTATTCCCTTTGCCGGAAAAAAACCTTGGCCTAATCTGCCCGGGAACGTGCGCGGCGCGGTGCGGCGCACGCCTTTACAGTGGGGACAGCATGGGCAAAAGAGACGAGCTGATTGCAAAATATGCCGACGACCTGAAGACCAAGTGCAAGGTTCAACCCGATATGGCGCTTTTGACCAAGGTGACCATCGGGTGTGGCCCGGCGATCTATGACAATGATGCGCAGACCGTCGCGGCAAGCGACCCGGAGGAACTGGACCGGATCAAGGCCAATTTCCTGATCAAGAAACTTGGGCTGTCGGATACCCCGGCGCTGAAGGCGGGCATTGACGCCGCCGTTGAAACCTATGGCCGGTCAGAGCGGAATAAATACCGCGCGGTCTTCTATTACCTGCTGGTCAAGCATTTCGGCAAAGAAGCCGTTTACGCCTGAGGGCACCAGCCCTTTATGCCTGCCCGAAACGGGCGGGCACTTTCCCAAGGCAACAAATTGATTCTTGTTCTATGAATCAAACCTTTGCCGCAAGGTGCCATATCACCTATGGTTATCTTGCTGGGCAGGACGTCCGGAACCTTTTCATAACACGCGTGCGGTGGGAGTGCGTGGGGTGGGTGAAGGGTTCCGTAGGGGTGCGGAGCCCTTCACTTTTTCAACGATCTGGAACACGGTCAGTTCGATACTCCGCCCAGACCACAGATAATCCGCCACTCCTCATCCGATACGGGCTGCACCGATAGTCGGGAATTGTTTACCAGAACCATACTTTCCAATCCGGGCTGAACCTTGCAGGTTTCCAGCGTCACCGGCGTGATCAGGGGGCGCACGGCCTTGATCCACACGCAATCCCAGCGCGGATCGTCAGTCGTCGAATCCGGGCTGCTCTCGCGGCAAACTTCGACGATGCCGACCACTTCCTTGCCGATGTTGGAGTGGTAGAAAAAGCCAAGATCACCGACCTTCATCGCCCGCATGTTGTTGCGGGCCTGATAGTTGCGCACCCCATGCCATTCTTCGCCCACATCGCCTTTGGCAACCTGTTGATCCCAACTCCAGGTGTCGGGTTCGGATTTGAACAGCCAGAAACTCATCCCACCACCTTTTTCCATTCGGTGATGGTCACGCTGTCGAACAGACCTGCCTTGGCATAGGGGTCCGCATCGGCCCAGGCCTGCGCCTGCGCCAGCGTTTCGACGTTCAGGACCAGCAGGCTACCGGTCATCTGGCCCTCGGCGTTCAGGAACGGCCCGGCCATCTCGACCACGCCCGAGGTGTTGATGTGGTCCAGATGCGCCGCGCGATTGGCAAGGCGGGTTTCCAGGTGGCCGGGCTTGTCTTGGCAGATCAGTGCAATGCGCATGGGTTATTCCTGTTTCAGGGGGCGAGACATCAGGGCCTGAATGGCCTGTGGCAGAGTGATGCGGTTTTCGACCAGGGCGGCAATCATGGCTGTGATCGGCATGTCGATCTGCAAGCGATGGGCAACAGCCGCTACCGCGCGTGCGGTGGCCAGGCCTTCGACCGTGACCATGGGATCAAAGCCCTGACCTGACCCCAGCGCGTGACCAAAGCGGAAATTACGCGATTGCTGTGAGGTGCAGGTCAACACCAGGTCGCCCAATCCGGACAGGCCCGCCAGCGTTTCGGCCCGTGCGCCCAGTGCGAGGGCGAAGCGCAGCATTTCAGCATATCCGCGCGTCATCAGCGCAGCACGAGCCGAATCGCCAAGGCCCGCGCCGATCACGATTCCGGCGGCGATGGCGATTACATTCTTCATGGCGCCGCCCAATTCGGCCCCGACGGTATCATCGCTACGATAAAGCCGCAGGGTAGGGGTTGAAAGCAGGGTTTGCAGCGCCTCGTCGCCCCCGGCAAGGGTAAGTGCGGTTGGCAGGCCGCGCGCGATATCGGCTGCGAAGCTTGGCCCGGTAAGCATCGCCGCGCGGCAGGTGGGCCGCGCTTGCCGGATCATCTCAACCGGACCTGTCAGGGATTTCAGGTCAATGCCCTTGCAGCAGGCCACCAGCCAAGGGCTTTCCAGCATATGCCCCTGCATGGCCAGAAACGCACCCAAGGATTGCATCGGCAGCGAGAGAAGAATGGCGCTAGCCCCGTTCAAATCGGCACTATTCGGCGTAACAGTAACGCCGTCGGGCAGGGCGATACCCGGCAGGCGCGTTTCATTGCGCCTTGTCCGCTCCATCTCGGCGATATGTTCGGTGTTGCGTGCCCATAGCCGCACGGGATGGCCATTCTTGGCCAGCGTGACCGCAAGTGCAGTGCCGAATGCCCCTGCTCCCACGACGCCGATCATGCCTTGGCCCCCTTCTTGCCTGACCCGATCATGGCCGGGGAGCTTTGATCCAGGGGCCACCGGGGCCGGGCTTGCAGGTCGAACCCATCGCGCTGCCCCGCTTGAAACAGTTCGATCCCGGCCCAGGCGATCATAGCCGCATTATCGGTGCAAAGCCGCAGGGGTGGGGCGACAAATCCCAGGCCAAGTTGCGCCGAAACAGTCTCTAAACGGCTAC